>QMCD01001756.1_pt1 | contig 18262 bp, 17 predicted proteins | sample 1821841 | NCBI WGS metagenome assembly QMCD01 (sample SAMN01991225, study PRJNA193472) | Termite gut metagenome, whole genome shotgun sequencing project. | isolation source: worker | host: Macrotermes natalensis
GGATTGTGTTGGGATGTATTCATCTTCGTTGATCGTTTGTAAGAATAAAGGAACAGGTCGTGGCTAAAGCTGCAAAGAAACGCAAAATTAAACGAAGTGTGGCGAGTGGAATCGTTCACGTCAAGGCAACGTTTAACAATACGACGGTGACGGTGACGGATTCGCGCGGCGATACGCTGTGCTGGGCAACCGCTGGGACCTGCAATTTTAAGGGAAGCCGAAAGAGTACGCCCTTTGCTGGCCAAATGGCGGCTCAGCAGGCGGCGGAAAAGGCAATGAAATTCGGCATGAAAGACGTCGAAGTCAAAGTTAATGGCCCAGGGAGTGGTCGAGAAAGCGCGATTACCGCTCTGCATCAAGCTGGTTTGACGGTGAAATCGATCGAAGATGTCACGCCCTTGCCGCATAATGGATGTCGTCCCAAGAAGAGACGCCGCGTTTGAGGTCGCGTTGCGTTTTTCAAAGCATTTTTGAACTGAGGTGAGATGCACTCGCTAAGAAAGGTCAATTATTAAACATTTATGGCACGTTACACAGAAGCTGTTTGTCGAAAGTGTCGGCGCGAAGGAACGAAACTCTGTTTGAAAGGAACTCGTTGCGATACGGATAAGTGTTCGCTTGAAAGACGCTCGAGTGCGCCAGGAATGCATGGAGCGCGACGGGGCAAGCTGACCGATTACGGCACGCATTTGCGTGAAAAGCAATTCCGGAAGTATTTTGCATTGGCGGAGAGAACAACCGGGAATACCGGGAAAGTTTTGATGGGTTTGCTCGAAAGACGGCTGGATAATATCGTGTACCGCCTTGGTTTTGGTTCTTCTCGGGCCCAGGCAAGGCAGTGGGTTGCGCACGGCCATTTTCTTGTGAATGGGAGGCGTGTTGACATTCCGAGTTACTCTGTTTCCGTTGGTGATGTGATTACCGTTCGGAATCGTCAGAAAAGCACGAAGGTAATTAAAGAAACCGTTGATGACGCGGATCGCGAAGTTCCTGATTTCCTGTTCCGAGACAACGCGCAGAATCCTAAAGGTGTTGTGATGAGATTACCTTTGGCGGAAGATGTGCCGCTTGTTGTCAATTCGGCCCTCATCGTGGAGCTTTGCTCCAAGTAGCATCATTTTTTCTGCGTGTGGAAGGCGTGTAGTTGCTTGACGATCCGCGAGGTGAAGAATTTTGTGGGTCGATTTCAATTTGTTTACGTTGCAAGTTCTTTTTCGAGCTTTTGTTGGCTTGCCCGCAACGTGATATTGAGTCCAACTGAATGTTTTTTCGGAGGTTTTTATGCGAATTCGGTGGCGTGGTATAGAACTCCCCAGCAAAGTAACGTGTGATTCCGCCACGCGAACTGAGGCTTACGGCAAGTTTATTGCAGAACCTTTTGAACGTGGTTTTGGACATACCATTGGCAATAGTTTACGCCGGGTTCTCCTCTCTAGTTTGGAAGGCAGTGCCGTTACTCGCATTAAAATCAAGAATGCGCTGCACGAATTTTCGTCTCTGAACGGCGTTTTAGAGGATGTTACTGAAATCGCGCTGAATGTGAAATCACTGGTTGTCAAGTATCATGGCTCGCGCCCGGTTGTGATCCTGCATATTAAAAAAGACAAGGTAGGCCCTGTCACAAGTGAAGATATTCAAATTCAAGAAGGGTCAAATGTAGAAGTCGTTAGCAAAAATCACCTTATCGCGACTTTGACGGATGATGTCCCGTTTGAAATGGAGTTGGTGGTTGAAAATGGTCGTGGTTTTATTGCCGCGACCGAGCAGCTGAGTTTGGGTCGTGAAATTGGTGAGGAAATTGGATTTATTCCGCTTGATGCCTCTTTTAGTCCTGTTATTCGCGTTCAATACGCCATTGATGAAACACGACTGGGTCACAAGACTAATTATGACCGTCTGATTATGCAGATTTGGACGGATGGTTCAATTTCCCCGAATATGGCGCTGGTCGAGGCGGCCAAAATTATGCGGAAACACCTGAATCCTTTCTTGCAATTTGATACGCTGGGCCCTTTCGTCTTCACTCAAGCGAAAGCGACGACTCCCAATGGTATTGATCCTTCTTTAGAGTCGAAATTGCTGTTGAGTTTGTCGGAGTTGGACTTATCTGTCCGAGCGACAAATTGTCTCGAAAACGAAAAAATCATCCTTGTTCGTGACTTGGTTTCACGCACGGAAGATTCGTTGCTTGAGGTTCGCAATTTTGGCGAAACGACTCTCTCTGAAGTGAAAGAAAAATTAGAGAAAATTGGTTTACGTTTGGGAATGCGTTTGCCATCTCTTTACAATTCGCGTCCTTCTTCCGATCACATTGCCGATTTTTGATTTTTTCTCCGCTGAATTTTCCACATCCTTTCTGATCATTACGAGTAATAATAGGGAAGAGTCGCCATTTCATTGAGAGACTTCTTTCCATGGTAAGGTATCAATTGATATGCGACACATGAATAAAGGCCGGAAATTAGGCCGTAACCCAAGTCACCAAAGAGCTCTCCTGAAAAATCTTATGATCTCCATTCTGATGACAGAGCGAGATGCTGAAGATGAGAGTAATAAACCGAAAACGCCCGGCAGGATTATTACCACTTTGCCGAAAGCGAAAGAAGTGCGGCCCTTGTTGGAAAAGTGCATTACGATTGCAAAAAAGGCAAAGCCACATCTTGATAATGCGAGTCAATTTGAAAGTGACGCGGAAAGGGGTTCTGACGCTTGGAAAGCTTGGCGTCATAGTGAAAAATGGCAAAATTGGAATAAAGCTATCGCCCCCGCCGTGGCCGCGCGTCGCCATGCCTTGAAAATTATTGGCAATAAAGAGGCTGTCAAAATTCTTTTTGACGTGATTGCTCCGCGCTTTTCGGATCGTGATGGTGGGTATACACGCATCCTTAAACTTTATAAACCGCGTCTTGGAGATGCCGCTCAGAGAGCCATTTTAGAGTTTGTTGGGAAGAATGGACGTGAGACGAAGCGTTCCTTGAAGCCTGCTGTTGAAAATTGACATCGGTGGTCATTTGCGAGGTGTCCTCCACGCACACTTCGCATTTTTTCTTACAGGAGTGTTTCGATGTCCTTGCGTCATACGAGACCATCTTTTGATTATACGGCTGCGATTGCCGATCTTTGTGTTGATATTGTTTTTCGTGTGCCTGAATTGCGACACATTGATATGTCACGAGTGGCTGTGAGCTTTGCGCAAACAAAGCATAGTGAGCCATTTGGTGTCTTCGCGTCTGCCACGCCCCTTCGTTTTGAAGGAGGAAAATTGAATTATGAGGCGCGGAATAAAACTTGGGCCATTCAGCGTTGTTTTAACCCAGATGGCGTGGAATACCTCTATATTCTTTATTTTTATGTTCCACGGTTTATCGAATTAAAACTTTCACAAAAAATCGAAACCATTGTCCACGAACTTTACCATATCAGCCCGTTTTTTAATGGCGATGTGCGCCGCTTTCATGGTCGCTGCTATGCTCATGGAAGTTCTAGGAAAAAATATGACGACACGGTGCGCGGTTTTGTTGACCATTGGTTAAAACAAGAGCCGTCCCAAAAAATTTGGTCTTTCTTGCGTCTCAATTACATGGAATTGATTCAAGTCTATGGCGCACTGCATGGAACAAGAATTCCATCGCCAAAAATGGTTCCTGTGAGGGAATGACGAGTTAGCAATGGTGAGGCGATGCGGCAAACGACTTTCAATGAATGCAAACCTGCGGCTGCGGAAATTTTTTTGCCCTTTTTTTCACCGGCTCTAGTTTTTTTCTTTTTTTTTGATAGAATGGCAAAGAGAGGTAAAATATGGCAAATGAATCTTTCGGAAAAGACTGTTGACAGAGTTTTTATCTGTCGATAAATACGAAAGAATCCGCTTGAGCGATGCGCTGCGTGTATTTTCAAGTGCCGTTTCGCCAACCTCTGTTGTGTGCGGTATTATCGCCGCGGTGGTGCAGTGGCATTGGCCAACGCTGCCATGCTGGAGAGCAACGAAAAACGCCCCAGAAGGGTATACCCAAAAAAGATTTCCTAGAAGGAAAGGTGTGTTATGAACCTACTTGGTAAAATTTTCATCATCCTCATTTTCATTATGAGTGTCATGTTCTTGGGCTTTTCCGTTGCGATTTTTGCAACACATACCGACTGGAAAGAGCGGGCAACGGTGTTGGCGGCTCAACTGAGCGAAGAACAGAAACAGGCCGACCAGATTGTCGAACTTCGTGATATGACAATCAAGCGTTTGTACGAAGAGATGGAGGATCGTTCTAATCGCGTTGCCGACTTGCATACGAAGGTTGTTGCTCTCAGCGACACCAACGATGCCATTGCGGAAGAGCTGAAAACCGCTTCAGAAGGTCGAACCCAGAGTCTTGCGGCCATCCAAGATGTTCACCAGCACATGAAGGTGGCTCGCGAGGAATTGCTTGAACTTCGTAAGGGTTTTCGCGAATTACAAATTGAGTGGGCTAAAGCGAATAGCGAATTGATCGAGAAAACGGATGAAGCCCATGCTACGGCTTTGCGATTGGCAAAGTATCAGGCCATCGGTGAGCAGCTTGCGAAAGATTACCGTGACGCGATGGATGTGCTAAACAAGTATGGCTTGAAACCGGAACCGGCGATTTATAATTCCGTGCCGCAATCCAATGTGCAGGGCATTGTGACGGAAGTGCGTCCCAACGGTTGGGTCCAAATTTCCATTGGTTCGGATTCGGGGTTGGCGAAAGGACATCAATTGGACATCGTTCGTAAAGTGGAAGGTAACGAAATGTACATCGGGAAGCTGCAGATTACGGATACAACCGTCAACAGCGCAGTTGCGAAAATTCTGCCTGACTACCGGCGCGGAACCGTGCAGCGCGATGATCTCGTCCTCGTCGTTGACAGCGGCGAACTGAGCGCGAAATAACCAATTCCAAACTGTTTCCCTTCTCCACATCACAATCATGGCAAAGAATAAGGCAAAAGCGAAGACAGTATCGAATGCGGATAGCGCGGCCCCCATGCAGGTTAAGCCGCCCAAAGTGAAGGCGCGGCCTGATCTCTACACGCTACTGCTGGGTTTGTCCGTTGCTGTCTTGGCGGCAGCCGTCACTGTGCTTTTTCTGAATTATTATTCTTATGGTGGTGACCCTCTTTCGGGCTTGCCGACCCCGCCGTCTGTTCCGTCGTTGAAACCGTAAAAGCTGGGCGGCCAATAATCATCCGTTGCGGGGCATTCGTGCCAGCGGTACGGCTTCCAGCGGTTCAGGAATGCGTGGGATCAGCCTCTGAAAAATTCGCGTCATTAGCGTTTCTAAACCGGCTCCCGTCATCGCACTCGTCACAACTTTGTCGCTGGAAGCAGCTGCATTTTGGGCATTTGTCGGCAGTAAATCGGATTTGTTATCGCAAAAGAGTGTTCGCTTTGGATCAAGGGCTGGGTGTAGATCTTCCGGCCAGTCTCGAAAAGACTGTGTGATGTCGCTCACCCAAATGACCAAATCAGCCCGACTCATCCAATGGGCGGAACGAAAGATGCCTTGCCGCTCCAGATCATCCTGCGTGTTTGGCCGCAAGCCTTGCCCATTTGTCGTAGACTCCGCGCTGGGTGATAATGCCCGGAAGCCAGCGGTGTCGTGGAACATCATGGGAAAACCTTCAATGGCGGTTTGCGCACTGACGACATCGCGTGTTGTGCCGGGCGTGGCATGAATGAGAGAACGCTGAAAACCAAGAATGGCATTGAAAAGACTGCTTTTTCCCGCGTTTGCCGCCCCTGCCAGCACGATATGAAACGGTTCAACAAGATGCCGACCCAGTCGGGCATTCTGTCGCCATCGCTGAAATCGCCATCGTTTTTTTTCAAGGGAATAATTCTGGATTTCTCGACATTCTCGTTTCATTGCCCCATTCATTTGGTCAAGGAGAATCTGGAAGGTTTGCATAGATGGCGCAAACGGCAAGAGTTGTGCTGCCAGTTCTTCTTGCGTGCGGATTGTTTTTGCGGCTGAACCGTTTGAGGTGCCGTCATTTGCGGAAGCGGCACCGTCACTTTTTAGCACCTTTTCGATGGCCGCCACAACAGCGGAACCACCGTGACAATGAATTTCGACGGCATCCCGCTGCATCGCGTGAACAACGATCTCTTCAAAAACACCCTGCTGTTCAAAAACATCTGGCACGGCAGACGTTTGATGGGCCGTTGAAATACGAAAACGTCCAAAAATCGGTGTTTCAGCACGGGGTTGGCCTGTTGAGTCCACGAGGGATGGACCAAGCCAATTTTTTTCGAGAATTCGCAGCGCATTTGGCCCTTCAAGCAGAATGACGGCCACCGCGCCGCGTCCCGGCGGTGTGAGCTGAACAAGCTTGAGCGGAGTGTGGACTGGGTCTTGTTGCGGATTGGTTTGCATATTTTGGAGAAAAATAAAAAGTACACAGTCAACATTTCCGTTGGTCGCACCGCTCTGTCCCCCTTGCTTTTCTATGCTCCGGGGTTACTATAGCCGTAGACTGGGTGGTTGTCCCGACGATTTTTTGGGTGTTTTACCGCAAACCGAAATTATGCACTTTTCGCTTATCGATCAAATTGTATCACTTGAGCCCGGCAAATCAATTGTTGCGACGAAGTCTCTCACGTTGGCGGAAGAGTATCTGCGGGATCATTTTCCTAATTTTCCCGTCATGCCCGGTGTGCTGATGTTGGAAGCCTTGACGCAATCCGCGGCGTGGTTGATTCGTGTCACCGAAGATTTTGCCCACAGCATCGTGGTGCTTCAAGAAGCGAAAAGCGTGAAATACACCCACTTTGTCCAGCCGGGCCAAAAATTGGTCATCACGGCCAACTGGACGAAAGAGGAAGGCGATTTGGTTCATCTCAAGGCTGAGGGAAAGGTGGATGACCAAACCAATCTTAAAGCCCTCTTGGTTTTGCGCCGGTATAATCTGGCCGACCATGATCCCGGTCGCGTTCCGACGGACCAAAAAGTCGTTGTGGAATTGAAACAGCGACTCCATCTGCTCCGGCGATAGGCGAATTGTCCGGCGTATTTTGTCCACTCGGAGCCTCCGGTCCTAGTGGATGCTTTGCACATCGCCAGCCACACGAGTTTCCGGCAAATTCTCCGGCGATTTCTCTGAGTGAAACCAGTTAGCTGGGTTCATTTTTTGCCAGATATTTTGCTTTTTCGGCTTGTCCGGGACTTCACCAGCCAGCATTTGATCCGCATTGTCCTCTTCCGGTTGGTTGACACGACGATAAATGCGGTTGGCTTCCGGCAAACTGTCTATTTCGAGACGGCACGAGAGGCAGTGTGCCATGTCGGCTTGGCAGAGCAGTTGCATCACGTCAGGATATTTGCCGCCAAGTTCGACAATTGTGCGGATGATTTTGTCCAAATCATTTGGCACGGTCCGCTTTTCATCGACACCACTCACCGTCAGACGGGTGATGGTGACTTCACCTGGCGTTTGGCCGTTCACCAGAATGGTTGCCCCGGCATCGAGGAAAAAAGGCTGCTTGAGATAAATGCCACTGCCAAACAAGACAATTTCCGGGCGTTTCGAGCGTGAAAGATGGACCATGGCGGGGCCGGTTGTGTTGATGCCGTGGTAGTAGAATTGCTGCCCGAGGTATTCACCGCGAATCACTTGGTCATGGGGATTGCGCTGATTGAGGGCACGAAAGGCCGCATAACGTGTTTCCGCGCTGGGAACATGCAACAATTCCTGCAAACAGATGGCCGCATCCATATCGTTTCTCATCCGTCCTAACGCTTCAAGGCAATAAACGCGGAAGGCGGGCTCTGTTTTCGCCAGTTCCGCCAAGATGCGGGCGGGCGTGGTGTCGCCCAAATAGGCAAGCGATGTGGCCGCGTGAAAACGCACTTCCGCATTGGGACTTTTCAAAGCACCTTGCAGTGCGGCAATGCCGGGCTTGCCAATGGCTTCCAACTGTAATGCCGCGTGTTGGGATTTTTCAGGAATGAACAATTCTTCTGCCAGACGCGCAATCCGCTTGGCGCGTGTGTTTGGGTTTTCGTAACACGCTATGGACTGAATCACACGCAGATAACGCGAAACATTATTGGCGTAGTCGGGATGAATATCCAGTTGAATGAGCACATCCGACTTGGCCGTGGCCATCCCGGTTTTATTGCTCGTTGCAACAAAAAAGCGATTATTGATTTCAGTGGCAATTCGGGCGGTAATAAACTCCGATTCATTACCCGGCTTCATCATTAACATGATGGGGCGGGCGTCCATATTGATACCGCCTCCCAGAATAAACCCTTTTTGCAGTGCCGTGGGATTATTCTTCTCATTGGCTTGCGGGTCGGCGATGAGAATGGGACCTTCCGCATACGCCTTTGTCCGGCCTGTCAGTGCGCGAGTCCCCAGATTGAGTGATTCTTCCAAATCCGTTTTGACTAGCCAGCCTCCCCGCAGGCTGGTTGCCTCGGTTCCTTGCGGTAGCATGACTTCCACGTCGACGCGATCTCCTTTTTGGATGCCAGGTCGAATCATGGCCGTCACATTCACAACGGCGGTTGACGGGTGTGCCAACAGTCCGCGGACATCACGCATGTCCGTTTTGAGCAGGTCCTTATCCACCACCTCCCATTCATAACTATTGACATCATTGCCGCCCGTGCCGGGCAAATTTTGCACCAAGCCGTAACCACGAAGCGGGATCACGGTGTTATTCCGAAAATTGACATAGTCGCCGACCAACATGGACTTGCCTTGTTCCACATCGGCGCGAAATTTTTCGACGCCAACCGGAGCTTCTTCCTTTTTCCAAAGGGAACATCCACTTGAAACTGGCAAAATGAGGAGCAAAACCAGCGCAAAACTCAAACGAAGGCGTGCCAATTTGACGTTTTTTATGTTTTTTTGACTGTGCATGAAGTGAACCTGCGAAAAACAGGCAAACAAGATAAAATGTGAGCGATTCATGGATCAATCTTTTGGGTATCTCGAACAATTTACGGACGAGCCATCCTTTGCGAACGCAGATTCCAGCACCGTTCATCGAAGGGAACGGTACGAGAGGGTAGAGTTTTCGCAAGAATGTGTCAAGAGAAGAATGGGAGATTTGCCCGGTTCTGTGCAAAAAATACAGGCTGCGTCTAAAGATTTTGACACCAGGCTTCCACGATGAATGGCAACTGCGCATTTCTGTCGATTTGCTCCAGTGCTTCCAATGTGCGTTCCAAACGCTTTGAGAATCGCCGAATGACCTCTTCGCGGATTGGGGATTCGAGGCTCGCTTGTCGCATCTGCGAGCGAAAAAGATCGAGAACGTGAAGAAAAACGCCCTTTAATCGCCGCCGTCTCAAAGGCGCATCCTTGCCCGCCGCGTCAATATGGTCGATGATTTTGCTCGCCAACGCGGTGGAATCCAAGCTGATTTGGAGCAAACTTTTTTCCAAGATGCCACGAATGACATCGTTGGATTCGTCATACAACTCTTTCGCCATCTCGAAACTACCGCCAGCGCGCCGCGCCAACTTGAGGCCTTGCTCTTGAGTGGCCACAATTCCTTGACTCAACAGCAGCGAACTTAAAAATGGGAGCGGCAAGGGCGCAAAACGAATGATCTTGCAGCGGCTCTGGATGGTTGGAAGCTGTTTATTCGAGGCCGTACCAAGGAGAATGAGCAGCGTGTCTGGTGGCGGCTCTTCCAGCGTTTTGAGCAGGGCATTGGAAGCCTCCCCATTCTCCCGGAAATAATCGGCATCATCGATGATGGCGACTTTACCGTGCCCAAAATAGGGCGTTTGAGCAATTTTGTAGAGCAAGCCAGCCTGCCCACGATGCTCCCTGTCGCCAATCAGTAATTCGAGCGGCAACCACGATTTGTCTGCCGGTTTTTGCACAAAATAGAGATCAGGATGAGTCGCTTCCAGCGTTCCCGATGGTGACTCCTCATGGGAAAAAAGGCGGCAAGAATCACACAGGCCGCACGGATCAAGCGCGTCCGATGCACGACCCTTGCAGAGGTACGCTTTGGCCAAGGCAAAAGCAAACAGGCGTTTTCCGATTCCCGGCGGTCCCACAAAGAGAAAACTGCCCGCCAGTCGGCCACGCTGCTGCGCGCGGCGAAAATGTTCCACCACGCCATCATGCCCTGAAATGCCTTGCCAAGCCATAGAAAAAAACTAGAGATTGTGCGACACCCGATTATTTTCCGTCAGTCGTTTTGACCCGCTTTTGCACATCGGTTTCCACTTCCCCAAAGGTTTGTTCGTGACGCACAATGGCGGCGTGAAGAGCGTCCCGCATCCGTTTAGCTGTGAAAAAATTCGTGACAATGCGACTGGAAACGACAATGGACGGCTGACTGGAAACCGGCTGTGAGTTAATTCCAAAGTCAATGATCAATTCCTCAGGCGTGCCCGTCACGCGGCAAACGTTGGAGTAGGATGTCACTGCCTTGGTGTCATCGTAATGAATTTGCAGGGTTTGTGGTTTCGGGGCATTTGCATCCATCATGGGTTCTTGAGACATAATAACTCCTTTTAATCAGTTTTTTTTGACGTGTGTTTGCAGTGAACGGTTTCACTGGAGAGGGCTTTGAAAAATCCCCTCCCGGCGGATTCTAGCAAAAAAACAAAAGTGTCACAATAGAAATTTATTCTTCAAAATCAAATTTCTCCCATTGTCATCAAAGTGTTCGCGCAATTTCTTCGATTTTATACGCTTCAAGAATGTCGCCCTCTTTCAAATCGTTAAAGCCTTTCAATTTGATACCGCATTCATAGCCTTCACGGATTTCTTTGACATCGTCCTTTTCACGCTTGAGCGAATCCAAAGGATAGTCGCCGATAATGCGGCTTTCGCGGATAATCCGAACGTGACTGTCGCGTTCAAGCGTTCCCGAAATCGCGCGGCACCCGGCAATCGTTCCCACGCGGCTGATCACGTACACTCGTTGCACCAGAGCGCGGCCCAGTTCTTTGACCTGCTCCATGGGTCTGAGCATCCCTTCCAACGCTTTTTTGATGTCGTTGGCGAGATTATAGATGATTTCGTAGCGGCGAATCTGGATTTTTTTCTTTTCGGCCAATGATCGAGCACTTTCATCAGGAACCACGTTAAACGCGACAATCACCGCGTCGGACGCATCGGCAAGCTGAACATCGCCTTCAGTCACACCGCCGACACTGGCCTGCAAAATTTTGATTTTCACTTCGGGGTGGTCAAGTTTTCCGAGCTCTTTGCGGATCGCTTCGATGGAGCCGCGAACATCTGCCCGAATAATCATGTTTAACGTCTGAACCGTTTGGGTCGCCTTGACACGTTCAAAGAGCGTTTCCAGCGTGACGTGCGATTGAACATCCGCCAGCTCCAATTTGTGTTCGTCCGCGCGGCGTTCTTCGGCGATGTTGCGGGCATCGGAAATTTCATCCAGAACGCAAAATTTGCTGCCTGCACGAGGGGCGACATCCAATCCGACAATGTTGACGGGCGTGCCGGGCGTGGCTTCTGTGACCGTTTTTTGGGTATCCAGCGTGTCGTACATGGCCTTGATGCGGCCATAGGCGGATCCGCAAAGAACCACATCGCCCGTCCGCAACGTGCCGTTTTGCACCAAAGCCTTGCATATCACGCCCTGATCCGCCTGAAGTTCGGCTTCGAGAGCCATTCCCAAGCCCGACCGATTGGGATTCGCTTTCAGTTCATGTAGTTCGGCGATGATTTGGATCGTTTCAAGCAGTTTATCAATCCCGTCACCCGTCAAAGCACTGACACGAATGATTTCCGTATCGCCGCCCCACTCACTGGGCAGGAGTTCGTGTGCCGCCAATTCCTGAATGACGCGATCAGGATTCACGCCCGGTATATCCATCTTGTTCAGTGCCACAATGATGGGCACTCCAGCCGCTTTCGCATGAGAAATCGCCTCTTCGGTTTGCGGCATCACCCCGTCATCGGCGGCGACAACGAGCACAACGATGTCGGTGCAGTTGGCTCCGCGGGCACGCATTTCGGTGAAAGCTTCGTGACCCGGCGTGTCCACGAAGGTAATATCTTGCCCACCCAGCTCGTGCATGTTGACACGGTAAGCCCGAATATGCTGGGTGATTCCACCTTTTTCACCAGAAACAACGTTCAAGTTCAAAATCCGGTCGAGCAGCGTGGTTTTCCCGTGGTCAACGTGACCGAGTACGGTAACAACCGGCGGACGGGGCAAAAGGTCTTCGGACGCGTCTTCCTGCTCAAACATGGCGGTTACAAGGCGGTCTTCGAGGGTCACTTGATCACGGACTTCCACTCGCACACCAAATTCATCGGCCAAGATTTCCATCGAATCTCGATCCAATTGAGAATTGATCATCATGGGGATTCCCATTTCAAGAAGCTTTTTTATAACGGCGGCCACCGACAAACCGGTCTGCTCGGAAAAATTTTTCACCGTGCTCGGCAGTTGAATAACAATATCGCCTTTTCGCGGAGCCGCCGTATTGACCGCCTGACCACGATGACGTTGACGGCGAATTTGCCGGATAAAACCAGCTTCATCTTCCGTTTCATTGCGGTTCTGGCGAACAGAACCTCGGCGTCGCTTTTTGTCATCCGCAGAGGGAGCGGCCAGCGGGTCGATCATCCCACGTTTGCGACTGCCCCGGCCAAGAGAATCTGCGACATCAGAAACGGCGGCGATTGCTTTGCCGCCACGCGCTCCTTTGCGAGAATCCTTGTTTTTCTTTTCTTCTTCCTTAACACGCTGTCGTTCTTCATGCCGACGAATATGATCTTCCAAGGCTTTTGACGTACCGGACTGGAATCAATTCCGGGGGCAATTTCATGTCCGGCTTTTGCGGAGCGGGCTCTTTGCTGGATGAAACACTGCGGGAGGAAGAGGTCATCGGAATCGGGGCCAAACGCACGGAGCGGCCACTGGATTTTCCGTTGGTTTTTTCCCCATTTTTTTCGCCAGCAGCCCCCGTTTCAGAACTCTTGCGGTTCCGCATGTCAAGATTGGGAATTCGATCCGTGATGCTCCGCATGGGCCCCCGATAATCTTCTTGACGAATCGCGGCAGCGTGTCCCGGCTCGGACAGACCGGTCGTGATGGGCGGCGGGGGAATTGTAGGACGAGGCGGAGCGGCTGATTTTGACTTGCCGGAAGAATCCTTGCCTCCGGTTTCTTGTCCTTCGTTTTTTTTCAAAAACGCATTGAGCGGACTGGCTTTTTTCGTGCGAGAACCGTTTGCGCCGCCAGCACCTGAGGAACGGTCGGTTCGGCTGGGCGGCAATTCAATGCGGCCAATTGGCGGCGGCAACGTGGGTGGAGCGGAGCGAACATCAAGCACTTCGGGGGCGGCCGGGATGGAGTTTTCTGCTTGAGCGGTCACCTGACCGGAAACAGGTTGGGCAGAAGCCGTCGAGACCTCTTCAGCTTGCTTTTCCGATGGTGATCGGGTACTTTTGGCCAGCTTGGCTTTAGACGGCTCGGCAACATCCTGCTTTTTTTCGACGGGCTCTGGAGCCGTCACCATTTGGGCCGTTGTGGCCGTTTTTCTCAGCGATTCTTTTCTCAGCGATTCTTGAGGCGGCTCCGTTTTATCAGCGGTGGACTCAACGATGGCCTTATCTTTTTTCGGTTTGGAGGGCAGCCCTAAAACGGGAATGCGCTTTTCGGTGGCGGCTAAGGCGGGACGCTGCAAAACGCCATCTGGAGAAGCGACCACGTACCCGGCATTTTTCGCGGCCGACTTTTGCACGGCCGCTTTTACAAGGTCGGACTCTTCATCGGTCAGATTGGACAACGAGGACCCCTTTCCTTCGATGCCAAGTTTTTTAACAAGATCAACGAGGTCCTTCGTTTCAAGATGCAGTTGTTTCGCCAGAGCGTAGATTCGAGGGGACAAGTTTCAATTCTCTCCAAAAAATAGTGTAACGGTCTGCTGATACTGTGGGCAGGCGGAAAAAATGCGCAGCGAACCCGTTTCGCCTATTATATTTTGTAATTCTACTTTTACAAAGGGGTCGCGCAGGGGAAGTTCGGAAAATCTCCAGCTTTGCTGGATGCGGCTCGGAAAAGGGAACTATTCCAGCATCTCCGGCCATGTTCCCAGCGTGACATCCAACATCAGGGGTTCGCCATCACGCAAAACTTCCACTTTTTCCATCTGGCCCGGTTTGCCAAGAATAATCAAATGGGAAAGATGCTCTGGGTCTTGCACTTCCGTTTCGCCCCATTTGACAATGACATCGCCCGCCTTCATGCCCGACTCGCTCGCAGGCGAATCCGGCAAGAGTTCGAGAACAACTACACCTTTTGGCTCGGGCAAATCGAGTCGCCTCGCTTGCTGAAGCCGCATGGAATCCATAGCAATGCCCAACCAGCCGTGCTTGAATTCGCCGTGTTTGATAATTTCTTCATAAACCGTTTTGGCCTGAAAACTGGGAATCGCAAAGCCGATGCCCAAGCTGCCGCCGGTTTCGGAAAAAATCATCGTGTTGATCCCAATCAACTCGCCCTGCATATTCACCAGTGGTCCGCCGCTATTGCCGGGGTTGATGGCCGCGTCCGTTTGCAAAAAACCTTGGGCTCGCGGACTATTGGGGCGTGAATTAAACCGTTCCGTGGCACTAATGATGCCGGACGTAACTGTTTGCCCTAATTCGTAAGGATTTCCAATGGCGATGACTTGTTCCCCCACTTCGATTTTGCGACTGTCGCCCCACTGAATCGCCTGCAAATCTTCATTATTCACCCGCAGAACGGCCAAATCCGTGGCGGCGTCGCGTCCCACGATTTCGACTTCTTGGATCGTGCGGCCATCGTTGAGGCGAATCGTGACGAATTGGGCATTTTGCACAACATGATTGTTGGTTAAAATGTAGCCAGTTTCATCGACAATCACACCGCTGCCGACATCCATTCCCATTCCTCTTCTTTGTCGCGTTGCCGAAAGGGTTTGAATTCCGACAACGGAAGGCAAAACGGCCTTGGCGACCCAAGGAATTCGCTGTTCCACTTCTGGCAGATCGTTCAGGAGTTCGCGGGCAACTTTGGCCTTGGCTCGCTCCGCACCGCGATTGAGGCTGTAAGCAATCTGCTCCGCGACGGGCGGAATGAGCGAAAAAACCAGCAGAAAAATGCCCATCAAAAACAAAAACGGCAAGAAGCGTCCCCGCAGCGGCGGCGCGGTGGGCGGCGACACTGTTGATGCCAAGAAGGGCGGACCATCAAATACGTTTGACTGCGCGGCGGCATTCGGCGGCCATTCACCTCCAGAAGCTGCACTTTCAGAAGCCAGCGAATAGGTTTCTGGCTCCGTATCGTGATCAGGGCCTCGATAAGTATCTTGTTGTTCCATGGGAATGAAAAGGTTCAGCTGCCAGTGCCGCAATCAACAATCTGTGTGGATTTCAAAAACGCGACACTGACGGCTCAGGTAGCACCATAACGATTCAGGGCTGTTCTTCCGTGCCGGGACGGTTTTCCAATGTTTTTCCGAAATTTTCGTTTGGTGTTGCTCCCATCGTGAATTTGAGAGTGCCGCCGTCCATTATATCACGATGCCGCAAAAACGTGTTCGGATAAGGCTTTCTGTTCCATTCCAAGGATTGGACGTAAACATTGTCCGGCGAATTGTTTTCCACCTCAATCGTCAACGTTTTGTCGCCTTCAAAATGGATCGTCGCCTTATCGACCATCGGGCTGCCAATCACATATTCGCCCGATGCGGTGAAAACGGGATAAAAACCCAGTGCGGAAAAAACATACCAAGCTGACATTTGACCGCAATCTTCGTTGCCGATCAGACCATCCGGCTTGTCCGTGTAAAAATTGCGCATGATACGGCGAACCAGCTCCGCGGTTTTCCACTGGCATCCCCCGTAGGCGAACAGATAGCTGATATGATGACTGGGTTCGTTTCCGTGGGCATATTGGCCAATCACGCCGGTCACGTCCACCAATTTTTCTTCGTCGGTTTCAAGTGAAAAGAATTCATCAAGCCGCGAGTTGAAAATTTCTTCGCCACCGAGAAGTTCCATCAAACCATAAACATCCTGTGGAACGAGCCAGAGATATTGCCATGAGTTTCCTTCGGCGTAGTCGCGTGCTTCCGTGCCCGTCGTTTTGACCGGATTGAAGTTGGGATTCCAAGAACCGTCACGCATTTTTCCACGCATAAAACCACTATCCTTGTCGTAATAGAGTTGGTAAAGTTTCGCGCGTTTGGTAAAATAGTCAAAATCTTCACTCTTGCCCAATTTCTTGGCCAGTAGCGCGGTACTCGCATCGCCGATGGCATCTTCCATGCCCGTCGCCACGGCGTGACGCACGCGGCTGTCCGAAGGAATCGCTTGTAGTTCTCGCACAAAATTCATGCCCATCGTGTCCGACATGGCGGTTCCTTTGAGCGCGGCGTAAGCTTTTTCCGTGTCAATTCCTTCGATCCCTTTCATGCAGGCCTCAGCGACGACTTGCAAGCTACTGATGCCGACCATCGTGCCCGTCTCGTAACTCCACAGATGCCAAATCGGAAGCACGCCGGTCTGTTCATAGATGGCCAGCATGGAATTGACAAAATCTCGGACGCGGTCCGGGTTGGTCAGAATATAGAGCGAGTGGGCAGCCCGATACGTGTCCCAGAGCGAAAAAATCGTGTAATCGGTAAACTCAGTGCTGTTTTTGATCTCAAAATTCGCGTCTTTGTAGTCGCCGTTCACATCCTGATACAAACTGGGGTGCATCATGGAATGATACATGGCGGTATAGAAGATTTTTTTGTCGGCCACGTTTTTCGTTTCGACCTGAATTTTTTGGAGTTCTTTCTCCCACTTTTCGCTGGCCGCCTGACGGACACCGGCAAAATCCCAGTCAGGAATTTCCGTTTCCAAATTTTCTAGGGCATTTTCTGCACTGACCGCCGAGATGCCGACCTTGAACATCACTTCTTTTGGAGCTTCGGTAAAGGTGATGAGACCGCGGAGTCTTCTGGCCGTGATGGATTTGGCAGTCACAACGTTTTCGCCTTGCTGACCTTCATAGATTTCAAAATCTTTGATAGGCAACGAACAGCGAATCGCAAAAAAGAGTTCTTGGCGACGTGCCCAGCCGCTGGAAAACCGTTTGCCGGTGATGGTGTTCTCATCAACGAGCGTGATTTCGCTTTCCGTTGTTTGATCGCTGTTCCCTTCCACGAGGTCGATGATAACCCGTGCAGTGTTACTTCCAGCGACATCGCCTTCAGGGAATTGATACTTGTGGAAAGCAACTCGCTCCGTGGCTGTGAGTTCAACAGCAACACCGTTGTCCATTTTAACGGAATAAAAGCCGGGCTTGGCAACTTCGTTGTCGTGCGAAAATGTGGTGGCATAGCCATTTTCGCTCGGCGCGTGGGCATTGCCTTTGACCAAGCGTTTTTCGCCCATATACGGCATGAGGAACACGTCGCACAAGTCGGCAATGCCGGTCCCACTTAAGTGCGTCTGCGAAAAACCGATGATGTCCCTGTCGCTGTAATTGTAACCGGAGCACCAATCCCAGCCTTTGTGAAAATTGGATGGCCCGACCTGCACGCCGCCGAAGGGAACATTCGCACCGACAAAAACGTGGCCGTGGCCGCCAGAGCCGATGAGCGGATCGACAAAATCGCAGAGTTTTTCCGCGTCCTGTGAGAATGCGCTGCGAGAACCAAGACACAGCAGGACAAAAATCATGAGGGCGCAGAACAGTCTTCGGAATGAAAAAACGATGGGCACTTGCATGGGCATTGTCATAAACACTTTCCTTGTTGTTGATGTCGTGGAAGGACGAAGCTCGGTAAAGCGTATCAGAAATGGGTTTTTTCGTCAACCGTTGCACAAATCGAGAACCGCATCAAGCCGGGTACGTGAGTGTTCAGTGAATGCGCAACCCCTCTCACCCTTGAATTTTTGCCGTCATCACGGCGCGACAAAGCGTGCCGCTCCTAGGTTTTTCCCAGTTGTAACAGCTTCTTCCGTCGCATCGGGTTCACCCGTCGCACTGGCGGCATTCAAAAAATCGGGCGACACAAGGCAAGCATGGGCTTCAAATTGGATCACTTCTTGATCCTTCAAGTTTGTGTGAAGCGTGATTTGTGTCACAACACTCTCTTTTTCTTGAGGCGATTTTTGTTGACGCAGGCTCTCGCCCGCCTCAAAAGTGACTGAAACAAGCTGAATGGCACTTTCTTGTTGGGAAAAATGTAACTTGAATCGCTCATCTTGGCACTGCGCGGACACAATTCTAAACGGGCGAGTGCTGCGAACCACGATATTTTTCGCGGTACTTTCG
>QMCD01001093.1_pt1 | contig 18257 bp, 13 predicted proteins | sample 1821841 | NCBI WGS metagenome assembly QMCD01 (sample SAMN01991225, study PRJNA193472) | Termite gut metagenome, whole genome shotgun sequencing project. | isolation source: worker | host: Macrotermes natalensis
GTTCCGGTACGGCGTCGAATCACGGGCGACCGCCGTGTACTCACAGCCGGGAGCCTACCGCCCGTCGCGGCACGCGACCGGCTTCGGGAAATTTCAACGGCCTTCAGTATATCATGCCGTTTACGGCATAATCCGCCTTCCCGAAAGGGCCGGGGGCGCCGGGTCACTCGCCGAAATCGTCGAAATGGATGCTTTCGCGTTCGACGCCGAGCGAATCGAGCATTTTCATTACGGATCGCGTCATCAGGGGCGGCCCACACATGAAATACTCGCAATCCTCGGGAGCCGGGTGCTTCGAGAGGTATTCGTCGCACAATACCTGGTGGATGAACCCGGTCGGGCCGGCCCAATTGTCTTCCGGCAAGGGTTCCGAAAGGGCGAGGTGCCAGGAAAAATTAGGGAATGCGGCGGCAAGGCCCTCAAATTCATCGGCATAAAACGCTTCCCGCAGGCTTCGCGCGCCGTACCAGTACGAGATTTTTTGCCGTGATTGACGTGATTTAAGCAATTCGAACACATGTGACCGCAACGGAGCCATCCCGGCGCCGCCCCCGATATAGATTTTTTCGGCCGGCGTTTCCCTGATAAAAAATTCACCGTACGGTCCGCTGATGACAACCTTGTCGCCCGGCTTCAAATTGAAGATATAGGAGGACATCACCCCCGGCGGCACATTCATCCCGGACGGCGGCGTCGCAATCCGGACGTTCAGCATGATGATCCCTTTTTCACCGGGATAGTTGGCCATCGAATAGGCCCGGCTCGCAGGTTCACGGACGACGCTCTTGTACCGCCAGACGTCGTACTTGTCCCAATCGGCCCTGTACCGCGGCTGAATGTCGAAATCCCGGTACGAAAGCGCATGCGGCGGACATTCGATCTGGATGTAACCGCCAGCCTTGAAGAGAACATCCTCCCCTTCGGGCACTCAAGAACCAGTTCCTTGATAAAAGTGGCGACGTTGTCGTTCGAACGGACGGTACATTCCCATTTTTTAACCGAAAATATCTCGGGGGCGACCTCGATTTTCATGTCCTGCTTGACGGGCACCTGGCAACTGAGCCGGACATGTTCGCGGATTTCGCGGCGGTTCATTTGGCCGCGCTCGGTGGGAAGCAAATCGCCGCCGCCGGTGAGCACCTTGCATTTGCACTGGCCGCAGGTTCCGCCGCCGCCGCAGGCGGACGGAATAAAAATGCCGCGATCCGCCAGCGTCGTGAGCAACTTGCCGCCCGAGGAGACCTTGATCGTATTGTCGGGATCGTCGTTGATCGTGATCGCGACCTCGCCGCTTGAAACGAAAACCGCCTTGGCGACCAGGATCACGGCGACCAGGACCAGGACGACGGCCGTAAAAGCGAACACACCGTAAAAAACAGGAATCAGGTCCATCGGAGTCTATAATGCGGAGTCTGTAATGTAGTGATTTTCAGGTCTCGTCGGTTTTCGGGACGACCGTTTTTTCAGGATGCGCTACGACCGGCAGGCCGACGAACAGGATGATCGCGCACACGGCGAGGAACGGCACGCCGATTTTCATCAGCGTTTCCACCACTTGCATTGCGGGCGAATTCATGGGACACTCACCGGATTGATGAATCGGACTAATGAAGTTGGATGCCGGAAAAACACATGAAGCACATGGCGAGCAGGCCGACGGTAATGAAGGTGATGCCGATTCCTTTGAGGCCGTTCGGGATGTGGGCATAACGCAGTTTTTCACGAATTCCGGCCAGCAGGACGATCGCGACCGACCAGCCGAGACCGGAAAAAACGCCGTATTCGACGCTCTTGAGGAAGGTGTAATTTCCCTGCCGGGCGTCCATTTCCATGAACAGCGACCCACCGAGAATCGCGCAATTGACCGTAATGAGCGGCAGGAATATCCCCAGCGCGTTGTAGAGTGGCGGAAAAAATTTATCGAGGATCATTTCCAGGATTTGCACGATGGCCGCGATGACGCCGATATAGGTGATGAGCGCAATAAAACTTAAATCGAGGCCGGCAAGCACTTCGATTCCGGTCCAGGCGAAGGCCCCTTCCCGCAACAAATAGTGGTAAAGCAGGTAGTTGACCGGGACCGTGATCGCCTGGACGATGACGACCGCGATACCGAGCCCGAACGCCGTATCGACCCGTTTGGAAAGGACGAGAAACGTACACATTCCCAGGAAGTAACCAAGCGCCAAATTCTTGGTCGTCAGGCATTCGATGAACATCGCAAGAGCGTCGAGGAACATGGTAAATCGTCTGGTTGCGCGGCGAAGGAACGCCGATTGGGTAAGCCGATTGAATAAACCGATTGAGTAAGGAACTATTCCGATTCCTGTAGTTCCGGCCGGAAAATGCGCACGACCCAAATCAGGAAGCCGACAACGAAAAACGCCCCGGCAGGCTGGACGAGCAGGCCGTTCGGATAATACCAGCCGCCGGCTTCCGTGACGGGCAACAGTATTTTGACGCCGAACAGGGTTCCCATGCCGAACAACTCGCGAACCGTCCCGACGACCAGCAGTACGACGCTGTACCCGAGCCCGTTGCCGAGACCGTCCAGGGCGCTGTCGATCACGTTATTCTTGATCGCGAACGCCTCGGTACGCCCCATCACGATGCAGTTCGTAATGATGAGGCTCACGAAAACGGTAAGTTCCTTGCTGATCTGGTAAGCGAACGCCTTGAGGAACTGATCGACCACGATGACGAGCGAGGCGATGACGACCATCTGGACGATCATGCGGATACTGCCCGGGATGAAACGCCGGATCGCGGAGACGACGATATTCGCCCCCATCAGCACGACGACGACCGCGATGCACATGGTCACGGTCGTTTTCATCGAGGTCGTCACGGCCAGCGCCGAGCAGATCCCGAGCACTTGCAACATGATCGGATTGTTATTGAAAACGGGGTCGTACAGCGTTTTGAATTTGGGTGTCGCCATGGCCAGGTGTCCTGAACGGGTGGGGAAGCGAAACGTGTCGGGAACGAAGACGGGAAACCGCATCCGTGTTTTTCCGGTGCGTGGTCATGCGTCGTCATTCGTCTCCCATTTTTATCTTATTGACAAACGGCCCGTAGCCGCGTTGCCCGAGCCAGAAACGGACGGTGTTTTGAACGCCTTTACAGGTCAGCGTGGAACCGGCGATTCCGTCGACCTGGTCGTCGCGTTCATTCGGAAAACCATATTTCAAAATCGTAATGGTCGGCTCGCTCGCTTTTCCGGCAAAGACGACCTTGTCCACCCACTTGCGCTGCCAGGCGGGGTTCGCGATTTCTCCGCCCAGCCCGGCGGTTTCACCCTGCTGGTAAAAATTGATGCTTGAAATCGTATTCAAATCGGGCTCCAGCGCGATGAAACCGTACATCGTAGCCCACAACCCCTGTCCTTCGATGGGAAAGACATAACGTTTGGCATACGAATGCAGATCCCGCATGGTCGTGATCGGCGTGCCCGCATCCTTGTAAACGTAAACGAAAGCGTATTGCGGAATATGCCGGACTCTTGCCACGTCGTTTTCCCTCGCGATCGCGATTTCACTCCCGGGCGAAGGATTCTCCGCCTTGTGCAGCGACTCCTCATCGAAAAACACCGCGCCGCTTTTCATATCGACGACGATCGGCCTGATGCATTCGAACAGGGTTTCGACCTCTCCGGCATCCGGATACCCCGCGGACAAATCGACCAATCCCGCCGCGACGAGGATATTGACCCTTTTGTCGAGCGTCTTGTTCGCTTCCTGGTACGGTTTGAGCGCCACCGCCGCGGTCGCCACGAAAATCGAACAAACGACACAAAGCACGCCGGCGACGACGAATGTTTTCAGTACGGAATCCTGCTGCATGATTTTCACCACCTTCCTGTTTTTTCGGTCTTCAGGTTGAAAATCGAACGAAGTCAAATCGGCGGCCGAGCCGTCCGGCACGGTGTTGACACGTCGTCCGACACGGTGCTGACGCCCGGTACACCCTCGTTTCGTTTGTTATACCATAAACGGCCTGAAACCGTTCCCGCGAACAATCGCCTGTCGCTCGAATGATTCGCTCAAACGCTTGCATTAACAAAAGTTGTGGCAAGTGAGTACGGCAGGCAGGCGTGGCCAAATGTCCGTTTTCATCGCGTTTCCAGTATATCTGAAGATCACGACGCCGTCCTTCGTCGCCTTCGTTTGATATTCATCCTCATCACGCAATAATCGAGCAGCGGGGCGATCGCGTTGCCAAACAGGATCGCCAACATGACGCCCTCGGGATAACCGGGATTCAGGACGCGGACGACAATCACGATCGCGCCGATGATGACGCCGTAAATCCACTTTGCCGGCCCGGAGATTGCCGCGGAAACCGGGTCGGTCGCCATGAATACGGCCCCGAAAGCGAAGCCGCCGAGCATCAGGTGCCAAGCCGGACCGACGTGGTAAGCGGGATTCGGACTGCTGCTGAACATGAAAATCGTCGAAACGGCCGCGGCGCTCAAGGTCATGCCGACCATGATGCGTTTCGAAGCGACGCCGAAGGCGATCAACATGACGACGCCGACCAGGCAGGCGAGGACGGAGGTTTCCCCGATCGAACCGGGAATCGTCCCGATAAAGGCGTCCCACAGGGTAATTCCCTCGTTCTGCAAGGCGGAAACGCCGCCTTCCTTGATAAGGGCCATCGGCGTCGCCCCGGAAAAGCCGTCGCAGGGAACCCAGACCGAGTTGCCGGAAATACCGGCCGAGTAAGCGAGGAAAAGGAACATCCGGCCGGTAAGCGCGGGATTGAGGAAGTTGCGCCCCGTACCGCCGAAAAGCTCTTTCCCGATGACGACGCCGAACGAAATTCCGACCGCCACCTGCCAAAGCGGGATCGTCGCCGGGAGGGTCAGGGGAAAGAGCAAGCCGGTTACGAAAAACCCTTCATTGACGTCGTGGCCGCGCAGGAGGGCGAAAAAGACTTCCCAAAGCCCCCCGACGACCATCGTGGCAATGTAAATCGGCAGGAAATAGACCGCACCGTGCAGGAAACAACCGAGCACATCGCCCTTGTCGAAAACATGCGGATAATACCCGTTCAGGAAAGCAAGGACTTGTCCGTAAAGGCCCGCGATTTCCGAAAGACCCGTTTGACTCATCGCCCGGTTCGCCTGGAGTCCGGTATTGTACATTCCCCAAAGCGTACAGGGGATCAAGGCGTAAACGACGGCCATCATGATACGTTTATAGTCGGCGCCGTCGCGAAGCTGAACGGCGCCCTTCGTCGTGATTCTCTCGACGAAAACGAAGGTTTCGACCGCTTCGTACAGAGGCCGGAGCCGCCAAAGTCTGCCGCCGTCCTCCTTTTGGAAATGCGGATGCAGGCGTTCAAAAATCTTATGGATGAATTGCATGTCTTTATCGGACGGGCGTCGGGTCATCGATCCAACGATCACCCGGAAGTCCGTCAATACGGTCTCAATGGAAATGCGACCCCGGGGCGGCGTCGTGAAAAAAGCGTATACTGGAAACGCGGTGAAATGGATTGTTCGGTGAAGACCGCTTGTCGCGATCACTCGCCGCAACATTATTGTAAATATCGGGTTGCACGTTTCGTTCGAGCAACAAGCGATTGTGCGCGGGAAAAACATGCCGTAGTTTCAGGCCGTCTGACGTATACCACCGCCGGAAGGGTCGGGACGCGATTCAATGTCGGACCGGTCAATGCACAACCGGTCAATGCACGACCGGCTGCTCTTCTTTGTGCATACGGTCGAGCATGATCCGCAAATTGGCACAATAATCGTTTTTTCCGGGATCGACGAAGGTACACAGGGCGAGGTCTTCCTCGTCAAGTTCCAGCATCCCCAATTGTTCGGACTGTTCGAGATCGCCCATCTCAAGTGCTTTGGCGAGAAAAATCGGCATGATGTCGAGCGGCATCACGTCGTCAAGCTGGCGGACGGGAAAGACGGCCCGGTGTCCGCCCATCATGCTTGTATTCATATTGAAGCGTTTGACGCACAGCCATGTCGAGGCAAGCAACGGTGAGATTGAAAACTTGTTCAGGCCCGGAAACGCCCAACCGAAAAATTCCGGCCGAGGCATTTCCTCAATGACCGAGACCTGGGTGTGATATCTTCCGAGACCGGGGTGCGTACCGGAATCCCCGATATCGTCCCCAATCGCCGCCCGGCCGCAGAGGACGCTTCCGCTGACGATCCGGTTCGGCCCGGTTTCCGCCAACTCGCCGCACGTCAACTCCGTTAAGCAGGCCCCCAGACGTGTCCGTACCAAGCGGGGATTCCTGACCTTCGGGCCGGCAAGGGAAACGATCCGCTCGGTGGGAATCTTCCCTTCGGTGAACAAACGGCCGATCGCAATGACATCCTGGTAACCGATATGCCAAACGGTTTTCTGTTGGCCGACCGGATCGATCAGATGAATGTGCGTTCCGACCAATCCCGCCGGATGGGGACCGGCGAACGTCGCGACCTCCATGTGCTTGACAAAAATCTCCTTGAACGGGGAATGCGGGGAAAGACAACAGTACAGTTTTTTTCCGCATATCCGCGAGAGCACCTTCAGGCCGTTGTGAAACGCATTCTTCGTTTGCGGGCTTGAATTAATGATCACATCCGGATCGGCGGCAAGCGGATTCGTATCCATGGCGTTCACAAACAGCGTGTGCGGCGTTGTTTGCGGCGAAGGGATCCGGCTGTAAGGGCGTGTCCGGAAAGATGTCCAAAGCCCGGAAGCCACGAGATTGTCGCGCACGACTTCCGGCCCGAGTTCGTCGAGCGTTCCCGGGGGAAAGATTGGAAAACGTTCCGACTCCTCCAACGCGTCCAACTCGATGGAAATATATTGGAACGAACGTTTTGCGCCGCGTACGATCTCCTTGACCGTTCCGCCTCCGGGAGAGGTGAAATGAACGCCCGGCGTTTTTTTGTCATCGAAAAGGATTTGCCCCAGCTTGACTTTCTGGCCCTCCTGAACACGGAACGTCGGTTTCATGCCGACATAATCGTCCGACATGAGATAGACTTTACGAATACGCGGGGCGTCTTCGATTCGCTGCGCGGGACCGCCGGCAAGAGGCAGGTCAAGTCCGCGTCTGATTCGGAAATGGAGCATCTTTCGAGAATTCCTCGTTAAACCGTAAACGGCACATATACTGGAAACGCGATGAAAACGAACATTCGGTCAAGTCTGCCTGCCGCACTCGCTCGACTCCAACTGCTGTTTACGCAATGACATAAACGGATCGTTCGAGCGGCGGGCGATTGTGCGCGGGAAAAAACATGCCGTAGTTTCAGGCCGTTTACAGTATAGTCACGCTGCGCACCCGATCGCACCGTACATTCCTTGAATTGTACCAAGAACTGTACCGAGCGAAATTGTACCGAAGCCAACCTTGGTTATCGCTACCATTTTATCGAGAAAAATCGGCGTGTCCAGTTGTGAACATACAAATCTCGGCGAAAATAAATAAAAATGTACTGATTACAAGGCGCCGGTATCGCATTGGCCCACATCATGGTACAATTCACGGTAAAATTCGCGGTAAAATCCCACAGGTGAACACGCCGGGTAAACGGACGCAATCACCGTCATTTCATTGAGTACGCCTCTCCATTCCGGGCTGTTGTTCCCAAAACGTGCGGTGTGACTCCGTTTACGGTGCATTTGGAGTTCGAAATTGTTTATGAAACGCATTAAAACACTGAAAAGCCGGTCACAGGAAACGAAACAGCGACGCTTGCCCCATTTGCTCTTGATTGTCGCCGTTTTGACAGGCGGCTTCCTGATTCTCCTCTATTTCTTCAATGCGTCCGACATCCCCCTTCAAAGGACGGTGGACGACCCGTTCATCCTCCTTACGGGCCGATTCGAACCGGACCTGAACACGGCCGATCCGCAAAACAACGGGTTCCGCATTCTTTTCGAGGCAATCGGCAAAAATATGTTCGTCAAGCCGCCCGGGGACAACCGGTGGACGGCCTTGTGCGAACGATTGGGGCTTGATCCCGATACCGTCCCGCAAACGACATGGTTGCCTCTGTCCGCACATCTGGAAAAAGCGTATCCGAAAGACGGCGTTCCGCCGGAAAACGATTACCCGCCGTTTCAAAAACAACGAATGGCCGAACGGAAGATGAGCACGTCCCCGTGGACGCTCGAAGAGTTTCCGTTCATGAAGGATTGGCTGGAAACGAACGCCGAGGCCCTCGATAAAATCGTCGAAGCGGGCCGTTCGGACCTTTTTTTCCAGCCGAAAATCCGGACATCTTCCACGGAACCATTTCTCCGAATCCTGGCCGATTCCGATCGGATCGCGGCCCGGGAACTGATCGGCGCCCTGTTGATACGTTCCCTTTTCCGCATCAATGATCCCGAAACGGCCGACGCGGCCATCGACGACGCCGTTGCCGCCTGCCGATTGGGAATCCACTGTTCCAACTCGCCGTGGGGATTGGATCGCAATCCGTTCGCGGCCGAAATCGCCTTGGAAACCGTCGTCGAGCTGCTTCGGGGAGACCGGTTGAACGCTGAGCGGCTCCGGCGCTTCGCCCATGAAATCGACAGGTTTCCCCGTGATCCTTATACGCTTGAAGAGGTTCTCGACACCGGCCGGTACGCCGCCTTGGACCTGGTCGACCGTCTTTCCCGTGAAACGATTCGTCGAAACGATCCGCTTTTGGAAGGAGCAGCTCTTCCCGCCGCCGGAAAAGGCGAAGGAATCGATTGGAATCGCGTCGCCGAGAGCGTCGATCGCTTTTTTGCGGAAACCGCCGGGATCGTGGGGGAAACCAACCCGATCACGCGCGACCTGCTTCCGGAATATCCCGCCGCCGTGGCACGCCAAAAGCTGGCAAAATCGGATTGGTATCTTCCTTCCCGGTCGGGCCGGTCCGAAATCGCGGGCGATGCGATCGCTTTTCGATGCGTTTATTCCCCAAAACTGCTCGCACAGTATCGGGAACGACGCCAGACACGGATCCATCTGCTCCGTCTGGCCGTTGCGCTGGAGCAATACCGGCTTGAGAAAGGGCGTTATCCCGAAACCTTGGCGCTTCTCGAACCGAAATTCATCGCATCCGTCCCGGGCGATCCTTGTCTTCCACCGGGAACAGCCTGTCATTACGTTCTGGAAGTCTCGCCGAATCAACCGGTTACGGTTGACGGTGCGAACGACGGCGTGAACAACGGTGTGAGCAACGGCTCGAACGACGGTGCAAATCCCGACCCATCCCGTTACGGTTATTTGCTTTACAGCGTTTGGATCGACCGTTCGGATGATCGGGGATGCGTGAGAGAGGAATTGATGAAAAAAGCGTATAACGGCGATGTCCGTGTCCGTATGCCGTCCGACGAGATCATCTACCGGATTCCGGAATGACGTTTTGGTACCGGACTCGGTTATACTGGCAACGCGGTGAAAACGGACATTTGGTCAAGTCTGCCTGCCGCACTCACGCGCTCACAACTTTTGTTAATACAAGTATTTACGCGGATTGTTCGAGCGGCAGGCGATTGTGCGCGGGAGGATTATCTTGCCGTTTGCGGTATAAAATGTTCTGAAGCCGATCCCCCGAAGCTGCTCCTTGGGAAGCCTGCCCACCGGAAACGACACAGCCGGGGGTATACTGGAAACGCGGGCGTTACCCGATATGTCACCCCGGGGGTCGTCATTCGGATGTCCCGAAGGTCAATATATGGCATACTTTTGGTGTGCCGGCAAGAATTTTGTAAAATTTACAAAAAATTTTTTGCATTCTTATAAAGCTGACCTATATTTTCCTACAAGGAAGTAACCTTGGATTGCGCAAATCAGGGAATCTTTCCCGTCCACGTCAGTATTGACGCAGGAGTTTTGGCGTTTTCGTAGTCATCCGTTCCGTGAGGAAAGGAGCGGAAACGCCGAAGGACATCTTCGATCGTACCACCCATCCGTTCCAAGGGCGCCGGTATTGAAGTACCTTCGACGTCGCCCGGCGCTCGGGGTGCGCGCGATCGCAAAGAAAGGAAAGTGTAACATGGCTGGATTGTATGTTGCCTCGAACGCGACCGCTTTGGGAGCCCAATTCAATCTCACGAGAAACATGGCGTCCTTCACCGACACGCTCACCCGCTTGAGCACCGGTCTGAAGATCAACTCGGCCAAGGACGACCCGGCGGGACTTATCGCGAGCGAACTGCTCAAAAGCGATATCGTCGCCACGAACAAGGCGATCACCAATACCGAACGGGCCAACAGCATGATCGGAGTTGCCGACAGTGCCCTCGGTCAGATCAGTTCGCTGTTGAACGACATCCGCGGCCTCGTCGTCGAATCGGCCAACACCGGGGCGATGAGCGATTCCCAAATCGCGGCGAACCAGTTGCAGGTCGACGCCTCGATCGACGCTATCGACCGGATCGCACGGACCACGAACTATCAGGGCCAGAAACTTCTCGACGGTTCGCTCGATTTCACGACCGACGCGGGCATCTCCACGGAATCCGCCGGGATCAGCAACCTCAACATCCAGGCGGCGAACTTCGGGACCGCCGACAGCGTCGCCGTCGACGTCAAGGTCCTCGAAGCGGCCAAAAAAGGCACGCTCATTTACAACGGGACCGGGGTCGATCAGACGACGACGATCGACGTGACCGGCAGCACGGGCTCGAAATCCTTCACGTTCGGGGCGGGTACGACCACGCGGGAAATGGCGACCGCGATCAACGCCGCCAGTGATTCGACCGGCGTCACCGCCCGGGTCGAAGGCGAAGCCTCGCGCGGAACCACCGAACTCAACGGTGTCGGGGCGAACAACAGCATCGTCATCACCGCCAAGGAAGAAGGATTCGACGCGGGCAACTATACGTTCCGCATCGTGCAGGGCGAAAAGAACGACGCCTACGTCGTTTCCGAAGCGACCGGTTCCAAGCCGGGCGTGGTCGAAATCTCGCTCGAAAAATCATACGAAGCCAATTACAAAGGTTTCATCGGCACGTTCGACATCACGATGAACACGGGAGCGGATTCCACGGCTGCGACGGCGGTTTCCATTACCCGGGGCAACACGAATTCGGCCTATCTCGCCTCCGCGGATACCGGCGCTTCGGGTACCAGCGCCGACAACACGAAGAGCCTGAACGTCACGAACGCCGGCGTCGGCGGGACCATGTCCAATTTGAACGGCTGGACCATCCAGGTCGTCGCCGACGGGGATGCCAAGGCGGCGTCGTTCGACGACAACGCCAAGATCGCCTACGTGGCGTACAATGCGGCGGCAAACAACTTCAACGGGAACCTGAACAACGCCATTTCGCGTATTACCGGCGGTACCTCGCTCGGTGTCAGTGCCAACCAGCAGTTCACCTACAACGGCACGGCGGCGGCGGGCGATCAGTTCACGCTCGGCGGCGGTGCCTCGAAAGGGGAATTGGTCGTCACCTACAAATCGGGGGCGACCAATCAGGAAGTCCTGGACATGATCAACAACGTCGGCGGCGTCCAGGCTTCGCTCGCCAACGGCGTCAACGGCACCGATGCCATTCTCGACGTCCCGGCAGGACCCACCCGGGTTTCCAGCAACAACACGACCGCCAGCAAGTACGTCGCCAACGCGACGGCCGGCGATGTCGTCAGCCTGATCAACGAGAAGCTCGGCGGCAAATTCACGGCGCAGTTGCGGACCGGCGATTCGGGCTCCGGCAAGATGACCTACATGGATGCCGCCGTCACCTGCGGTAGCGTCAACATGGACAACGCCCTTCGCTTCAGCGGCATGGACGACGGCCCGGTCGTGCGACTGACCACGACGAAAGCCGACGGAACCGCGGCAATCAACCAACAGCTCGGCGTCAAGCTTATCAATCCGACGGATGCCGATCGGGCGAACGGGGCGACCACTCCGATCCTGGAAATCAAACTCGCGACCGATGCGAGCGGCAACTCGATCACGACCGCCCAGGATATCGTCGACCTGTTCAATTCGTTGACACCGGAACAAACCGGCGGCGTCAGCGCGTCGCTGGTGCTCCCGGACGGCGTCGATCCGAACGGCCGGACCTGGGTCACCGACGAATGCGGCAATGTCACCGTCACCACCGACTGCAACGCCGTTTACGGACAGGGCATCGTCCAGCCGACCGGCGTTGTCGGGACCTGCGAAGTCGAACAAAACGACCTCGTCCTGCTCGGCAACAACCAGACGATGTACGACACGAACGCGATCGGCCGGATCGGCAGTTCCACGCGGGCGACACTTGCCGCGGACGCCAACTCCGTTTCGGGAACCGGGACCGGTTTCAGTAAGGACAATCAAATTTTCACCCTCTCCACGGTCGGAGGCGCTGCAAATACGAACGGTGGTTCGCTGCTCAACGGCGTCACGGTGGTGCTCAAAGACAATGGGGCGAATGCCACTACCGCGTCATTCGACAAGGAATCGGGTACGTTGACCGTTAGTCTTGTTAATACGATCGCGACGGCGGCCAATGCGGCGGCGGCAATCGGGACATCGATTACCGCGGGTATCTTGGCTGACATCAAAGCGTTCAACGGCTCGAATGCCGAGGCGGTCGGCGCTTTGACATTCACCGGCTTGGCGGATGCGGCCGGGATGACCGCCAGCGCCTTCGGGGACGGCGTCTCCTTTGTCATGGGCGGCGGGCAAACGGCGGGCGATGTCCTGGAATACCGAGGCGTCGGTACGAATGCCGGCGGAACGTGGACGGTTACCACCGAAAAGACGACGTCGGCGCTCAACGGCGTTTCCTTCGCCTTTACGACGGACGCCTCGCAGGCCGGGTTCAACAAAGAGACGGGGACGCTGACCACGTACCTGAATCAAGCGACCCAGGCTTTGGGCGCCGGCGGCAACCTCAGCAAGGAAGTGACCGAAGCCGTCAACGGAGCCATCGCCAGCAACTGGGAAGGCATTCGGGAGTATACCAAAACGCTCGAAACGGGAGCCGCCGTCGTCGTCAATACCATCGCGCTCACCGGCGTCGGCATGTCCGGCGCGGCTGCGGTCACCATCCCGAGTTCGGATTCCGTCAACGGTGTCGTCGGTGCCGCCAACTCCCAGCGCGGCGGCAGCATCAACGATCCGGCCCTTGTGATCGAGGCGGTGACGCCCGGCACGGCGATGGCCGGTGTCAAGGTCGTTCTCCAGCAGGACGATTCGTTGACGGCAAGCACCGCCACGGAAGCCTTTGTCAACGTCGAATTCGATGAAGAAAACGGCGTGTTGACGATCAAGGCGAACACGGCGGGCCTGCAAAGCGGTACGGACGGCGGAGTGAATGCCAAATTGCTTGCCAACGCGCTGAACAACAACGACGTGTTCAAGAAGAATTTCAAAGCCACGGCTCCGGCCACCGTCGCTACCGGGAATGTCGACCCGACGGCGGCGACCTCCGTCACCTCGACCGTCGCCTTCGGCAGCGATACGACGCCGCGGACAACGCTTAGCGGCGGTTACGGGATCAAGACCGACCCGAACCTGGTCAACCCGGAAACCGGGACGTCGAGCGGCCTGACGATGGCCGGGAACAACGACGACAACCAACGGCTGGTTCTCGAAGCGACCGAAACCGGGAGCAAGAATTTCGTCAAGGTTTACGTTGCCCAAGGGTCGTTCAACACCTACTGCCCGCTCGGGCTGCGGATGAACGAACTGGCCGGGACCGACGTCGTCGCCTCGATCAACGGCATGAAAGCGACCGCCGACGGAAACAACATCTCGATCAACACCGCCGACCTGGCGATGTCGATGACGGTCGGGAATGAAGCCGGCAATTCGACTTTCAACATCACCGGCGGCGGAGCGACGTTCCAACTCGGGCCGAACGTGGTTTCCTCGCAGCAGATGCGGGTCGCGTTGGGCAACATGACGTCGACCCACCTCGGCGGCAACAGCGGCATGCTGTTCCAACTTCGTAGCGGCGGCGACGCGGCCATGAACGCGGACACGAAACTGGCCGACAAGATCGTGAACGAAGCGATCTCTTCCGTGACCACGACACGCGGTCGGCTCGGGGCGATCCAGCGCAGTACGCTCGACCCGAACATCACGGCCATGCAGGACTCGCTTGAGGCGTTGACCGAGGCCGAAGCGATGCTGACGAACGCGGACTTCGCGGAAGAGGCTTCGAACATGGCCCGGTACCAGATCCTGGTGCAGGCCGGTGCGAACGTGCTCGCCCAGGCGAACCAGTTGCCGCAGTACGCCGCCATGCTCGTCGGGTAAGGCGTCGTCACCATTCGATCGGGCCGTCCGGGAACGCGAATTCCCGGCTCGTGAGGGACCCTTTCCTTACGATCGCGGTCCTGATTTGATCGTCGCGATTTTATCGCGGCGCACGAAACGGCCCGGTCCCCGCGCGAAAACGCGGAGGGCCGGGCGTTTGTGGTTGTACCATTCCTGTGATTATACCGTGATTATGCCGTTTCAGGATCAGAACTTGACGACGACGGAGACGCCGCCGGAGAGCTGGCTGTCCCGCGGATCGCCGTAGCCGCTCTTGGTCAGGTTGAACGGAGCCGTGTTGTCGAAGACGTCGTAGCGAAGTTCCGGGCGAACCATGATCCGTTTGGTCGGCTTCCAGTTCGCGCCGAGTGTGAACGCGAGCGCGTCGTCGTCGCCGGAGACAAAGCGATAGCCGCCGTTGTAACCGTGCATCCAGTCAAACCGGGCGCCGATGGTCCACTTCTTGTTCAGTTCGTAGAAGAACTCGTTGTTGACGCCGTAGGAACCGTCATTATTACCGGTGAGGTAGTCGTTCGTCTCGTTCCGCAGGGTCCACTCGAAAACGTACTTGAAGCGTTTGGTCATTTGGAAATCGGCGACGAACGATTGGACGAAGTAATCGCGAACAGCGTCCGCGTAGACGGGATGATCCGCCTCGTACTCCTGCGTCCCGAGCAGGACGGTGTAGCGGAGGTTGAGCCGTTTGCCGGCCTTCCATTCAATTCCGCCGTAGAAGGCGTGGTCGTCTCCTTTTTCGAACGTCTTGTTTTCGCCGCAGACCCAACCGCCGAACACGGAAAGCTTCTTGCTCACGTCCCAGGTCGCGACCGCCCCGGTGAGGGTATGCGGCATCGAGGCGAAGGAATAGGACGTCGAATAGAAGAAGCGTTCGCTCGACATGGGCGAGTCGTATTCCATGTGCGCAAGGAATTTACCGACCTTCAGGCTCACGTTGTCGTACCCGACTTCGCCGTACAACTGCGGCAACGCGAGGTAATAATCACCGCTTCCCCAACGATCGTTTGCGTTTTCGTAACCGAATTCGAGGTTTTCCGACTGGAAGTAGATGGCATCGGTCCCGAAGACCGCATCCGCGCGACCACCGACGCTGAAACCGCGTTTACTGAGTTTCTTCTGCCCGTAGAGCCAGAGTTGGTTTACCTGGAAATCGCTTTGGCGGACGTTTTGAAGCAGCGTGGTATTGCCGGAAACCGGATTGAGTTGCCCGGCATTATACACGTTTTCCTGGCCGTACTCGTTGCTGTAAATTCCGGCGTCGATCCAGCCGCCAAAGTCCCAAAGCGACTCGGAACCGCAACCCACCGATCCGCACGGGTCGCAGGTGATCTGGGTGCATGGCGTGCATGCGTCAAACGCGCTCGTGTAAGCCTCGGCTTGCCCGGCAACCATTGGAGTCACCATTGCGGCAATAGCGAGAACCGCACTCTTCCATAGACTCTTTTTCATGTTTTCTCCCCTTTTTTGCTGACTGAAACTTGATTCAAAACGTCCTTGTTCATCACAAGACGCTCTTTTGGGCTCATCCTGCGGCCAAGACACTTCTCGTGGCCGGGACACTCGCATCGCCGGGAACACATCGTCCCCTATGGCCGACAGGTGAGAGAGCCCCCCTGTTAGTCCAATTTATCGTGAAGAAAAACCGCGAACAACAAGAATATCCGCCGCTGCTCTATGACCGATGTATTCCGACATCTTTTGCCAAACATCAAACTTTGACTGATCGGCAATGTATCGTTGATCGGCAATGTATCGTTGAGCGACAAATCGAGCCGGTTCATCGGTCAGGGGGTTCCGGCAACCCAAAGACGGACCCGGCGAAGAGGGATCGATATAACTTCATTGGTGTCAACGAGTTGAAATCGAATAATTCCTTTTCGTGCCGATAGGAAACGACCGTATAGCCGGTCGCCGTTGTTGAGGAGCATAGACTCATGAAAATCGGCCTTGTCTTTAAATCCCTCATCGTCTTCATAATCCGATTTTTCGGATTTGCCGAGACAATCAACCCATTTCATCGCGAGATCCGGATCGACAGGCGGAAAAAAAAGGACGGCCACCACTTTTGAACGATCGAAAGACAAATTTTCCCGGGCGTTTTTCCGCAGAACGATTTGCCCGGCATCGGCGGCGATCAGTTTTCCCGGGACGATTTTCGGGATGTTGTCTCCATCGGAAACGGTCAGCACCCAATGGTGAAGCGGACTGAGGGGAAGCGCGCCGGGGTGAGGCGCGCCGGGAGACGGCGGCGCGACCGGCGATGGAGGACCAACCTGCAAAGCCGCCGCCAAAATGAGGTAAAAAATCGACATGGTCCGCTCCCGGTATCGTTTTGAGTGCTAGAGTATGGGGGCGATCCCCCGCATTGGCAGGTTTCCGAGTTTCCAGGCATCCGGGAACACCGTTGCCGGCTCGTCAAAGTCGCAATGCGAACGGCTCGTCAACCGCAACATAAAGCATACCGGAGGAGTGTTTCCATGAAAACCCTGTTCGCGAGCCTGATCGCTTTTCTTTCGCTGCTCGGCGTAACCGATGAAGAAACGCTTTCCCCAAAAGCAAAACCGTTGATGCAGATTGCTCCCGCAACGGCGAACCCCGAATCTTCTCCGGCGCTCCGGGCGACGGACACACCGCCTGTTCCGGAAATACCGCCTGTTCCGGAAATACAGTCTCTTTCGGAGGCACAACTGCTCGAACTGGAGCGGCAAATCGAAAAGGCCCGCGAGGACGACCCGATGTTCCGTAATTTGATGGAGGAGTTCACCAATCCCGGCGACCTCCGGTTGACGCCTCTCGATCCCGTCATAGCGAAACCTGTAACACCGGGACATCAAGAAAACATCGACGGGAAAAAAAGCGGGGAACCGCCCCTTTTCCCACCCGGAAACCTCGAAACGCAAGCGGAATTGCCGGAAAGGGCGCACAACGAGGCCGTGGCAGGGGCGCGGACGACCCACTTTTCCGCCTTTTTACGGCAGGAATTGATCCGGATCGAACAACGGCTCTGGAATGCGATACACAATCTGTCGCACCGCAACACCCATGGATACAAGGTATTTCACTTCGAGTTCCCGGAAACGATTCCACGATTTCTCGGCGATTCGGAACGGATCACCCTCCCTGAAACGACCGGCCCCGTTCCGGTTCTGGTCGATATGAGCCGTGGGCGTATCGTCGAAACCGGGCGGCCGCTGGACATTGCGATCGACGGCGACGGCTTTTTCCGGTTGATGAATTCCCGGACAAAAACGCCGATGTATACCCGATCAGGCCGCTTGACGGTCAATCCCGACGGGGAATTGGTCGTTTCGACGCCCTACCGTGCCGCCGATTCTCCCTATTTCAGCGAAAAACTGGAGCCGCGCATTCCGATTCCCCAAGGGAGCCTGAGCGTCCTCATCACGGGCAAAGGGAATATCTGGATCAAAAATCCACAGGGAAATGAGGAGCTTGCCGGTCGGATCGAAATCGTCAATTTCCCGAAACCGGAGCGGCTGCGACCGATCGACGAACGCTTTTTCGAGGCAACCGGGGATTCCGGCCCGCCATTCGTCATGGATGATTCGAAAAAAGGTTTCCCTGATCTACGCCAATACCATCTCGAATGCTCCAACGTCGATCCCGAAACCTTGCGCAATGATATCGAGCGGCTCCGGGAGCAGCGGGACGCGTATCGCCGGCTGCTGGAATAACCCGTACGATTGGTTTTCTCGGCCAACCGCCCGCATGGCGAGTGGAGGAACCTGGAAAGGGTGCGTATTCGATTGAAGCCGTCGTTTCATTCCCGTTCTTTCAAGCGTTTTTGCCGCATCGAGTACAAAGCATAGACGATCATCAGGATTCCGGCGCCCATCAGTACATAACGTGCGATATTACCCAGCGGTTGGCCGTCACGCTTCGCCTCCCAGTCCCGGCGTTCCTGCGCCGACATCCGGACCGGATCGTCGACCAGCTTCTCGCCGTCCCAGTAGCCCGCGATGCGATTGATCCGGTAATCCGTGACCGTCGTATTCAACGGCAAATTCAGCGACGCCAACGT
>QMCD01001917.1_pt2 | contig 18244 bp, 15 predicted proteins | sample 1821841 | NCBI WGS metagenome assembly QMCD01 (sample SAMN01991225, study PRJNA193472) | Termite gut metagenome, whole genome shotgun sequencing project. | isolation source: worker | host: Macrotermes natalensis
GAACCTGTAGCCATGAATAACGAACTACATCATCCTGCTCCGGAGGAGCAATTCGCCACGCCGGACAACGTGGACGAAACTACCGGCACCGGCCTTCAAAACGATGCCGCGCAACATGAGGAAGAGATGAATGAAGAACACAGTGCATTGAAGTACATTCATCTTGAAAAGGAAGAATTGCTTGACATTTTCGCCAAACTCCTCGACAGTCAGCCGCTGGAAGTACTGCGCCGCGAAGCGGAAGCCATTAAATCGGCTTTCTACAAATTTATCAATCAGGAAAAACAGTCTGAACAAACTGAAAACCAGAACGAAGAAACTTCCGACTTAGCAGAAGTTGTAGACGAAACGGAGCAAAAATTCAAATCGTTATACAACGAATATAAACGCCGGCGCGCCGAGTTTATCCGGCAAATGGAAGAACAGAAGGAACAAAACCTGTCGGTGAAACAAGGTTTGATCGATGAACTCAAATCTCTGTTGGATAAACAGGAAGACCTGCAACATACGTTCCCGGCATTCCGCGACATCCAGCAACGCTGGCGCGAATCCGGCCCGGTACCGGTAGGACAGACCAAAGACCTTTGGAACATTTACCACCATTACGTGGAATTGTTTTACGACTACGTAAAAATTAACAACGAGTTGCGCGACCTTGACTTCAAGAAAAACTTGGAAGCCAAAACCGTATTGGCCGAGAAAGCCGAAAGGTTATTGCTGGAATCAAATATTATCACGGCGTTCAACAAACTACAAAAATACCATGAAGAATGGCGCGAACTGGGCCCGGTAGCGCCCGAATACCGCGAACAGATGTGGGAACGCTTTAAAAATGCGACGACCGCCATCAATAAAAGGCACCAGGATTATTTCGAAGGACAAAAAGAAGAACAGAAGAAAAATCTCGAAGCGAAGCGCGCTTTATGTGAAAAAACCGAAGAATTAGCCGGCTCGGAACCTAAGGATAACAAGGAGTGGAACGACCGCACTAAGGAAATGGAAGATCTCCAAAAACTATGGCGCACCATAGGTTTTGCTACAAAAAAAGAAAATACCCGTATTTTTGAACGTTTCCGCGCGGCCTGCGATAAATTCTACACGGCTAAACGTGAATTTTACGAGCAGTTTAAGACCGGTATGCAGGAAAACCTGCAAAAGAAAATTGACCTGTGCGAACAAGCTGAGAGCTTAGCCAACAGTGAGGAGTGGAAAAAAACTACCGACAAACTGATCAGCTTACAAAAACAATGGAAAGAAATAGGCGCCGTTCCCCGCAAGCATTCCAACACTATTTGGAAACGCTTCCGCACGGCCTGCGATGCATTTTTTAATCGCAAAACGCAACATTTCTCCGGCATAGACAGTGAACACAATGAGAACTTGAAACAAAAACAAGCCATCATTGCCGAGATCGAAGCCTTTGTCCCCTCCGATGATGCAGCCGCCAACCTGACTGCGCTACAGGCATTCCAGCGCCGCTGGACAGAAATAGGGTTTGTGCCGTTCAAGGAAAAAGAAAAATTGCAAAAGGCTTATCGTGCAGCGGTCGACAAACTGTTCCAAAGCATTAAAATTTCCGATAACGACAAAAAAATGATGCGCTTCAAACACCGTGTGAACGAAATGCAAGGCGGTGATAAAGGAAACCGGACTATGCGTTCGGAGCGCGAAAAACTCGTGCAAAAACTCCGTCAATTGGAAGCCGACATTGCTCTATGGGAAAATAATATCGGGTTCTTTGCCAAATCAAAGAATGCCGACTCCCTGATAGCCGACGTAAATAATAAAATCAGCAAAGCGAAAGACGAGATCAAACTGCTGGAAGAAAAAATCAAATTAATCGAGAAACAGTACAACAAAGATGAACAAAAATAACATTATCGGATTCGCTTTAATCGGTGTTATCATTATCGGCTTCACCTGGTACAACGGGCGGAATGTAGAACAACAACGTAAACTGCAACACCAACGCGACTCTGTGGCTATGGTGGAACAGGCACGGTATCTTGCGGAACAGCGGAGGCAAGACAGTATTGCAGCACTCACCGCTCCGGCCGCCGTTACACCCCAGGAGCAAAAAACAATTGCCGCTGAAACCATGGGCGACAGCTTAGCCAAAGCTACGGATGGAGAAGAAATTTTCCATACGCTCGAAAATGAATTGATAAAACTGACATTTTCCAACAAAGGCGGCCGTGTGTATTCGGCTGAAATAAAAGGCTACCAAACATACGACAGTATTCCGGTCACCCTGTTCTCCGGCCCGGACAACGACTTTTCGTTACATTTCTTTACCAAACAACAATTATCTACCGGTAACTTTTTCTTCCGGGTTACCGACGCATCGGCGTCCGATACATCGCGCTTAGCCATGCGCCTGCAAGTATCCGAAGCCGCTTATATCGAATATGTCTATACCTTAGCGCCCAACAGTTACCGTTTGGGACTTGATATCAATTTGGTGGGACTTGACAAAGAGATCCCGCGCAACGCCACGGCCATTGACCTGCATTGGAGCGCCGACCTGCGCCGGCAGGAAAAGGATTTCGCCAATGAAAGCAATTATTCTACCGTGGCATACAAATATCCGGGCGAAAAGGAGATAGAAACGCTGACTATGCGCTCTGTTTCCGAAGAAGCCAAAATGCCGACCAAAGTGGAATGGATAGCTTTCAAAGAACAGTTTTTCGCAGCAGCGCTGGTAGCTAATGATAATTTCACCCGCGGACAAGTATCGTTCAATAATTATCCCGAAACGCACCCCGACCGCCTGCTCATGCGTTGCGATGCCACAATGCAACTGGCTTACAACAATGCACCGCAACAAACTATTTCCATGGACTTTTTCTTCATGCCCAACCAATATAACGTGCTGAAGGAACAAGGACATCATTTTGAAAAACTAGTATACCTCGGATGGTGGATCATGGGGTATATCAACCGTTGGCTCATTATTCCCACGTTCGATTTCCTCAGTAAATTCATATCCAACTACGGGATTATTATTCTATTATTAACGCTTTTCATCAAAATAATTTTGCTGCCGCTGACGCACAAATCACACGTATCTACGGCCAAGATGAAAGTGTTGAAACCGGAGATCGATAAGATCAATCAAAAGTACCCGAAGAAAGAAGATGCCATGAAAAAGCAACAGGAAACCATGGCGCTCTACAAAAAAACGGGAGTGAACATTATGGGAGGCTGTTTGCCAATGTTGTTGCAGATGCCTATTCTTATTGCCATGTTCAACTTCTTCCCCGCCTCGTTTGAATTGCGGCAAAAAAGTTTCCTGTGGGCCGACGACCTGAGTACCTACGATTCCATACTCGAACTGCCCTTCAATATCCCGTTCTATGGTGACCACGTGAGTCTTTTCGTGTTGTTGATGGCTGTTTCGATGTTTTTCTATTCGCGGGCAACGCTCTCGCAAACGCCGTCGAGCACCGAAATGCCCGGCATGAAATTCATGCAACTCTATTTTATGCCGTTGTTCCTGCTGGTAATGTTCAATAGTTATTCCAGCGGTTTGAGTTATTATTTTATGCTGTCTAACTTCATCACCATTGGTCAAACGTGGATCATCCGCAAATGGTTTGTCAATGAAGATGAGTTGTTGCGCAAAATGAAAGAACGCGCTGCGCAGCCGCAAAAGAAATCGAAATTCCAGCAACGGTTGGAAGACATGGCGCGCCAACAGCAACAAAAGCAGCAGCAGCAAAAACGGAAATAATTTGCTAATGTCTATCGCTTCGCAAATACACAGTATTACATCAACTCTGCCGGAAGGTGTACGGTTGATTGCCGTGTCAAAAACCCATCCGCCGGAAATGATCCGCGAAGCCTATGATGCCGGACAACGGATTTTCGGCGAAAGCCGTCCGCAAGAATTTTTGCCAAAGACTGCACAACTGCCCGGTGATATCGAATGGCACTTCATCGGGCATTTGCAAACCAACAAAGCCAAAATGGTGGTAGGGCGCGCGCACCTCATTCATGCTGTGGACAGCGAACGGCTGTTACTTGAGATAGAAAAAGAAGCGGCCAAACAACAATGCACCGTGCGTTGCCTGTTTCAGGTACACATTGCGCAGGAAGAAGCTAAATTCGGTTTCGATCCCAATGAATTAATTGCACTTTTAGATGCCGGCATAGTATCATCCGTTCCTCATGTACAAATTGCCGGATTAATGGGCATGGCCACCAACACCGGTCAGATGGAACAGGTACGTAAAGAGTTCCGTAATCTGAAACAATTATTCGACAAGATTAAGTCTACCCGGTTTTCGGACAATAATTATTTTAATGAATTATCCATGGGCATGTCGAACGACTACCCTGTTGCCATGGAAGAAGGTGCTACGTTGATACGTGTAGGTTCCGCTATTTTCGGTGAACGGTAGTGTTTTTAACCGTTAAGATCGCTCACTAATCCGGCATCTACCAATATACGGCCACAATATTCGCACACAATAATTTTTTTGCTCAATGCGATATCCAACTGCCGTTGAGGCGGAATTTTGTTGAAGCAACCGCCACAAGCGTCGCGGCGCACGGTCACTACGGCTAAACCGTTACGTGCATTGCTGCGCACACGGAGATAAGCCTTGACCATACGTTCGTCCAATTGGGCCGCCAGCGCTTCCGACTGTGCAACGAGGTCTTTTTCTTCTTTAGAGGTTTCGGCTACGATATCCTCCAATTCTTTTTTCTTATTGACCAAATCCTGGGTGCGTTCCGTAAGGAGTTCCTTCGTCTCTTCCAACTGCACTTTGCGGTCTTTAATTTGTGCATTGAACTCTTTAATACGTTTTTCGGCCAATTCTATTTCCAAGTTCTGGTATTCGATTTCTTTGGTAATGGAATCGTACTCACGGTTATTTTTTACGTTGTTCTGCTGGCTCTCGTATTTTTTCACCATGATGCGGGCATTCTCCATGTCCATCTTTTTCTTGCCGATCACGCTTTCGTACTCCTTCATATCAGTCTGATAATTAGTAATACGCGTTTTCAATCCCTGTACATGATCCTCAAGGTCGCGCACCTCTAAGGGTAATTCACCACGCAGTAATTTGATAGCATCTATTTTGGAGTCGTTTTTTTGCAACTGATATAACAACCTAAGTTTCTGCTCCATAGAACCTTCTCCGGTTTCTACGGCAACTTTCTTGGCAGGAGCAGCAGGGGTGCTTTTTTCTTTCTTATCGGTAGTAGCAGTTTTTGACATATATTTCAAATTCAATATTAATACTCAAATCTCGGTCAACTAACAGTAAATTACCGGATTACATATATTTTCAGCAATTCGGACTGCAAAGTTAGGCATTTTTTTTGTAAGTAGTTCAAAAAAGATGGATAAAACATATTTTTCGCTTTCATAATGACCTGCATCAACAATTAAAAGGCGTTGTTGCGCTTCGAAAAAATGATGATGTTTAAATTCGGCGCTTACAAAGCATTGCGCTCCGGCCTTAATAGCCTCGTCCATCAGAAAGGCGCCACTACCGCCACAGAGGGCCACCCGTTGTATGTCGGGCGTAAAAAATTGGCTATGTCTAACATAAGGTATTGAAAACGTGCGTTTTAAAAAATCCACCCATTGCTCTGTGGGCACGGGCCGCGGAAGGTTGCCTACCGCCCCGCTACCGGTACCATATCCGGCCGGACCGGGCGCCAGCACCTGCACATCATTCAGTCCGAGTTGTGCGGCAATAGCCCAGTTCACCCCCTGCGGAACATTATCGAGGTTGGTATGGGCGGCATATAACAGAATGTCATTTTTTATCGCTTTTTCCACTACCCGTTCCGTATGGCTAAGTCCGGTAAGCTGTTTCAGTCCGTTAAAAATCGCCGGATGATGCGAAATGATCATGTTAGCGCCCCTGTCCACCGCTTCGTCTATAATTTCGGGGGTAACGTCGACACATAACAACACGCCCTTCACTCCGGCGGAAGGATCCCCTACGGTGAAGCCGGCATTGTCCCACGGCTCCTGAACATTGAGCGGGGCTAATTCTTCGATGATAGCGGCAATGTCTCTAGCAATCATAACAACTCCTTCACCGTCAATAATTCTTCCTTCACGCGCTCCAATGCTTCCACTACTTCCAGCGAGCGGTCTTCGCCGGTTTTATTTTCTTTCAACCGTTTGTGTGCGCCGTCGAGGGTCATGCCTTTTTCCCGCACCAAATGATGGATAATACGGAAGTTCGCAATATCTGTGTAAACATCCGGTTTCCTTTATTATTTTTCTTAGGCTTGATCACATCGTGGAATCTATTCGCCCAAAAGCGTATAAGGGAAGTATTTTCGCCAAACATTTCGGCTACTTCCCCGATGGCGTAATACATTTTTTCAGTCATATATAAGAATTAAGATAAAATTTTGAAACTTGATTGCTTCGTCGGCCTCCGGCTTCCTCGCAATGACGAACTAATCCAGCGACTGTCCCGAAGTAGTAGAGAGGCGGCGCAGCACTTCGTAATCGTCGGGCGTCAGTTCTAAAAAAAAATAATTTAAAGGATCCATGTAATTCCCGTCTTTCATCACTTCGTAATGCAGGTGTGGCGCCACAGACATACCCGTACTTCCCACGCGTGCAATCACTTGTCCGCGGCGAACGGATTGTCCGACCTTCACCAGCACATCGCTCAAGTGCGAATAGGTAGTTACATACCCATTGCCGTGATTTATCTCCACACGGTTACCGGCAGCACGCTGGGCGCGGGCTGCCAACTGTACACGGCCTGCTCCCGTGGCATACACGTCGGCGCCGATGCCGGCCACAAAATCAATGCCCGTATGACGTTTCAGCAACTTGTAGAAAGGGTGCATTCGCATACCGACAGAAGCGCCGACACGCGAAAGACCTCTGTTCTCGATAGGTTGCAGCATAGGTAAACTGACTAAACTGTCTCTTCCCCTCTCCCGCAATTGGGCGGTTACCGCAGTCAATTGTTCGGACACCGACTTGGCGCCGAGCGCCAATCCCAGCATTTTTGCAGTCGTAGATTTCACCACTTCGGAGTCATCAAGAAAAGCATAATCGTCATAATGTTGAGGATTATTCAAAGGTGACATATCGGCATGGAAGATCGCCCTGTATATTTCTTCATCGCGTTGTTCCAACTGTCCCAACACTTCTTCTACCTGATCCATTTTTTGTTGCAGCACTTCCGACTGCTCCGTCAACAGTGCATTCTCTCGCTTCATGGCGCGTTCTTCCAGGGTATCAAAAAAGAAGGAAAAAACGATATAATACGCTACGGTCATAAACACTATGGCCAAAGAATAAATAAGAACATTCCACAAAACTCTGCGAATACTTCTTTTTTCCTTTACAAAATCAAGATATTCATCATGAAAACGGTAGCGATGTTTCATTGTTCCTCCGGCTTAATCAATATTCCAACCGCACATCTTTAACATCAATATCCATAATACTGGCAAGATCTTCCGCATCAATATCATTGGCGAAGAAATTCAAGGGGTTCAGCGGATTATTGAGATAAATCACCTCATAATGCAGGTGCGGTGCGGTAGACTTGCCGGTGTCTCCCATCTTGCCTATTTCCTGGCCGCGCAACACCTGGTCGCCTTCTTTTACCGTGATCGTATGCAAGTGGGCATAACGGGTTTTATAGCCAAACCCATGGTCGACCAACACATAGTTACCATAACCGCCGAGCGAATACCCGGCCTGCACTATCTTTCCATTGCCGGTAACAAATATCGGATCGCCTGTGTTTCCGCCGAAATCCACTCCCTCATGCCTTCGCAGGTCTCCGTAAAAAGGATCGGTGCGAACACCGAAAAATGAAGCAATGCGCGGCGCCACCACGGCAATAGGCTGAATAGCCGGCACACAATCTACCATCTGCTCAATGATCATGGCGTTTTGCGCCACGGTATCGAACGACATGGATTGAATGCAAACCTTACGTTGCAACTTGTCTAACATCAACGAACAAGCGGTCAGCAGCGATACGTGTACCGACTTTCCAAAATGCGGCGTATAGCGGTCGACCCCGCCAAAACCCGCGTCGCGCAAGGAAGATGGAATTTCCTCCAACCCGAAAGTGGGACGGTAAACATTATTATCGCGTTGCTGTAACTGCACCAATGTATTATCCGCCAATGCAATTTGCTTTTTCAGCAATTCCAGTTTCAATACCAGTCCGGCATTGTCACGGCGCAAAGTCATCAACTTGGGCGTATCAAAATAACGGGAATACAAAGAGAAGCAGGCTACCGCGACAAACACGCTCAGCAAGAACACCCCCGCCGCGCGTCGGAAACGGCGGCGAATACTTATCTTATGAATTTCAAAAGAGAGTGTCTCGGCGTTAAACCGGTATTTAAATTTAGCCATCTTTTGAAGAATTTTGCGAACAAAGGTAGACATTTTTTGATTAAAACCAAAAAAATAATTAACTTTGTGATTAAAATACCATAATTTATTTAAATGACTTCGAAAGAAATACGCCGTACATTTTTAGAGTTTTTCAAAGAAAAAGGGCATACCATTGTACCCTCCGCCCCTATGGTGGTAAAAAACGACCCTACCCTGCTGTTTACCAACGCGGGAATGAACCAGTTCAAGGACTGGTTTTTAGGAAACTCCGTAATTGAATACAAACGAGTAGCCGACACGCAGAAATGCTTACGCGTGAGTGGGAAACATAACGACCTGGAAGAGGTAGGGCATGACACCTATCACCACACCATGTTTGAAATGCTGGGCAATTGGAGCTTCGGCGATTATTTTAAGAAGGAAGCCATAGACTGGGCTTGGGAATTGCTTACCGGTGTGTACAAATTGGATAAAACCCGCTTGTACGCTACCATATTTGAGGGCAGCGATGACGACGGGCTGGCAGTCGATTCCGAAGCGGCGGCCTACTGGGAACAATACCTGCCCAAAGACCGCATCTTGCCGGGCAAGAAAAAAGACAACTTCTGGGAAATGGGTGCCAACGGCCCCTGTGGCCCCTGCAGCGAAATACACATCGACCTGCGCAACGACAACGAACGGGAAAAAACATCCGGCGCCAGCCTGATCAATGCAGACCATCCGCAAGTAGTGGAGATATGGAACCTGGTGTTCATGCAATTCAACCGCAAAGCCGACGGCACGCTCGAACCGTTGCCTGCCCAACACGTGGACACCGGCATGGGTTTTGAACGCCTGTGCATGGCGCTGCAAGGCAAACAAAGCAATTATGATACCGACGTATTCCAACCGCTCATTCAGAAGATCGCCGCCTTAAGCCATAAAAAATACGGCGACAACCATGAACACGACGTGGCCATGCGCGTGATCGCCGACCACCTGCGCGCCATTTGCTTTTCTATTGCCGACGGACAACTACCTTCCAATGTAAAAGCCGGCTATGTGATCCGCCGCATTCTGCGCCGCGCCGTACGTTACGGGTATACTTTTCTCGGTTTCAATGAACCTTTCATCTGTCAATTGGTGCCTACGCTCGTGGAGCAAATGGACGACGCTTTTCCCGAATTGAAGGCCCAGCAAAAACTAATAGAGAAAGTAATTACCGAAGAAGAAAGCACCTTCCTGCGCACTCTCGACAAAGGGATTCAACTGCTCGACGGCATTATGTCCAAAACTTCGGAAAAAAAAGAAATAGACGGCGCCACGGCATTCCAACTCTATGATACCTTCGGATTTCCCATTGACCTCACGGAGCTGATCGCCCGTGAAAACGGATTCACGGTCAATCTTGCCGGCTTTGAGAAAGAACTCGAAGCGCAGAAAAACCGCAGCCGCAACGCCGCCGCTAAAGAAGAAAGCGACTGGACGGAAGTATATCCTATTGACCAGGTCGAATTTACAGGCTACGACACGACCCATTGCGAAACAAAAATTTCGCGCTATCGTTATGTAAAAGAAAAAAATAAACAATATATACAGGTAGTACTCGACCGCACGCCTTTCTATGCCGAAAGCGGCGGACAGACAGGCGACGAAGGCACGTTGCACGACGAAAGCAGCAATACAATGATCAATGTATTGAACACCGTCAAAGAAAATAATTTGATCATCCACATTATCGACAAACTGCCGGAAAACCCGCAAGCCACGTTCACCGCCCAAGTGAATACCGCACGCCGCATGGCCGTTGCCTGCAACCACACGGCCACCCACCTGTTGCACCATGCGTTGCGCAAAGTGCTGGGCACGCACGTTGAGCAGAAAGGCTCATTAGTGAACGCCGATTACCTGCGCTTTGATTTCGCCCATTTCCAAAAATTAACCGACGATGAATTGACTACCGTAGAAAAATTGGTCAACGAACTGATCCGTAAAAATTCACCCCTGGTAGAATGGCGCAACCTTCCTATTATGGAAGCCCAGCAGATGGGCGCAATGGCGCTGTTCGGCGAAAAATACGGGCATACCGTACGCGTTATCAAATTCGACGATTCGGTGGAACTGTGCGGCGGTACGCACGTAGCCGCCACCGGCAACATCGGCTATTTCAAAATTCTTTCCGAAAGTTCCATTGCCGCAGGAGTGCGCCGCATTGAGGCCGTCACCGCTGCCAACGCCGAAAGGTGCATCAACGAGTTCCTGGACATAGTGAAGATGATACACGGCTTATTTAAAAATACGCCCGACCTCGTGGCTTCGGTAAAAAAAGCGATAGACGATAATGCAGACCTTAGTAGACAGGTACAACAATTCATGCGCGAAAAAGCCATGATATTGAAAGAACACCTTAAAAAAACCTTACAGGAAGTAAACGGCGTACAGATAGCCCGTATTCAAAATGATGCTCCGGTCGAAGTGCTGAAAGAGATAGGCAACCAACTGCGTACGGAAGTACCCGGCCTGTTATTTGTGGCAGGCACAAACCATGCCGGTAAATGTTCGCTGATCGTAGCCCTCGGCGACGAGTTGGTGAAGAGCGGACTTAACGCTTCTAACATAGTGAAAGAAGCGGCCAAAGAAATGGACGGCAGCGGCGGCGGACAACCCTTCCTTGCCGTGGCCGGTGGCAAAAACCCCGCAAAATTAGACAACGCAATGGATAAAGCGATAGCAATAGCGACACAATAATGGAAAATGGAGAATTGAAAATGGAAAATTAATGTCATTTCATTTTCAATTTTCAACTTTCAATTTTCAATTAATATGAATACAACTTCCTTTAAAGAAAAAGTTCTTGCCGGTATCCCCACTGAACTCCCTGCCTTGAAGCCCTACGACCCGGCGATCAACCACGCGCCGAAACGTAAGGATATATTGACCAAAGAGGAAAAAAAACTGGCGCTGAAAAACGCCCTGCGTTATTTTCCGGAGAAACACCATGCCGTGCTGGCGCCTGAATTTTATAAGGAACTGGAAACCTACGGGCGCATTTATATGTACCGTTTCCGTCCCGATTACGAAATGTATGCCCGTCCCATCGACGACTATCCGCACCGCTCGCGGCAGGCAGCATCTATCATGTTGATGTTGCAAAACAACCTCGACAAAGCGGTGGCACAACATCCGCACGAACTCATCACCTACGGCGGCAACGGATCCGTATTTCAAAACTGGGCGCAGTATCTGCTCACCATGCAATACTTAGCTACCATGACCGACGAACAAACCCTGGTGCTTTATTCCGGCCATCCTATGGGACTTTTCCCTTCGCATAAAGACGCGCCGCGCGTAGTGATCACTAACGGTATGGTCATTCCCAACTATTCCGGTTCCGACCATTGGGAAAAATTTAACGCCTTAGGCGTATCGCAATACGGACAGATGACTGCCGGATCATTCATGTACATCGGCCCGCAGGGCATTGTGCACGGCACTACCATTACCGTAATGAACGCCGCACGCCGTGTGACCAAAGCGGGCGACACCACCGGCGGAAAACTTTTCGTGAGCGCCGGCCTCGGCGGCATGTCGGGTGCACAACCCAAAGCAGCCGTGGTGAGCGGCGTGGTAGGTGTGATTGCGGAAATTAATCCTAAAGTCGTACACACACGCCACAGTCAGGGTTGGGTGAACGAAGTATACACCGATCTCGACGCGCTGATCCCCCGTATACGCCAAGCCGTAGCCGGTAAAGAAGCCGTATCGCTGGCCTACCAGGGCAATGTAGTCGACCTGTGGGAACGTTTAGCGGCGGAAAATATCAAAGTGGACATAGGCAGCGATCAAACTTCACTGCATAATCCCTGGGCAGGCGGGTATTATCCGGCGGGACTTTCATTAGAAGCATCCAATCGCATGATGGCCGAAGCGCCGGACGCATTCAAAGAAAAAGTACAGGAATCGTTGCGGCGGCAGGTAAAGGCCATCAACACACTTGCCGCCGACGGCATGTATTTCTTCGATTACGGTAATGCTTTCCTGCTCGAAGCATCGCGCGCCGGCGCCGACATACTAAAAACCGGCGGACAATTCAAATATAATTCTTACATACAGGATATCCTCGGCCCTTTGTTTTTCGACTATGGTTTCGGACCTTTCCGCTGGGTATGTACGTCGGGAAAAAGCGAAGACCTCGCCCTCACCGACCAATTAGCGCTCGAAGTGCTCGAAAATATCTACAAAGCAGCGCCGGAACAAATTAAACCGCAGTTGGAAGACAACATCAAATGGATACGCGAAGCCAGGAACAATAACCTTGTAGTAGGCTCTCAGGCGCGTATTCTGTACGCCGACAGCGAGGCGCGCATACGCATAGCTTCCGCAATCAATAAAGCCATTGCCGAAGGTAAACTCTCCGCACCGGTAGTCCTGGGACGCGACCACCACGACGTGTCGGGCACCGACTCGCCTTACCGCGAAACATCCAATATCTACGACGGTTCGTCATTCACTGCCGACATGGCAGTACAAAATGTGATCGGCGACGCAGCTCGCGGCGCCACCTGGGTATCGCTGCACAATGGCGGCGGCGTGGGTTGGGGTGAAGTCATCAACGGAGGATTCGGCCTCACACTCGACGGCAGCGCCGACGCCCAACGCCGGCTCGAAAGCATGCTCCTTTGGGATGTAAACAACGGCATAGCCCGCCGCAGCTGGGCACGCAATGATGGCGCCATATTTGCCATAAAACGCGAAATGCAACGTACGCCTAACCTTAGAGTGACATTGCCGAATATTGCCGACGACAATATCATCAACAAAATAATCGACTCGTCATCCGTAAACTGTACACCGTAAACTGTAAACTAAAAAATGAAACGCATTGACCGCTACATATTGACTTCCTATATCGGCCCTATGGTAATGACCTTTGTCATTGTGCTGTTCGTGCTGTTGTTACAGTTCATATGGCTCTATATCGACGAAATTGTAGGCAAAGGATTAGGCGTAGCAGTGATTGCCGAATTTGTATTTTGGGCGGCGGTTACTTTCATTCCTTTAGCGCTTCCGCTCTCTACCATGCTGGCCTCGCTAATGACCATGGGCGACCTCGGTGAAAGCAATGAGCTACTGGCCATGAAAGCCGCCGGCATGAGCGTACAACGCATCATGCGTCCGTTGACAGGCATGGCGCTGATCACTTGTATTGCCGCTTTTTTCGTATCTAATAATCTCCTGCCCTTAGCGAACCTTAAGATCAATTCGCTCATGTATGATATCAGGGCAAAACGTGAAGAGATCAAAATACCTTCCGGCGTATTCTACAACGGGCTCCAGGACTACAGTATCCGCATCAGCCGGCAAAACCAGGAATCGGGCATGATGTTCGACCTGATACTATATGACCACACAACCAAATCGGGCAACACTTCCGTGACCCTTGCCGACTCCGGCTATATCAAATTTACAAATGATAAAAAATACCTGATCTTCAAATTATTCACCGGACACACTTACGAAGACCAAAAGCAAAATCCGGGTGATACGATCTATCCCTTCCAGAAACGCTATTTTAATGAACAGGAAGTATTGATCCCCTTAAGCGGATATGATTTTAAACGAAGTGACAACGACGACTTATTTAAAGACAATGCCCAAATGCAAAGCATAGGCACCTTGAACTACCTGAGTGATTCGTTACAACGGATGGAAGCCCTTATCACCGATAATTTCGGGAGAAATTTCATGCACCAGGTTGCTCTTGCACGCGCGCAGGAATTAGATACCGCTTCGTCCTTCCGTTCACAATACATGCATATAATCAATGTCGATTCGCTATTAACTACTGGAACTATTGAAAATCAATCAGATATAATAAGTCACGCCATCAACAAAGTAACTCAGGCCATAGGGCAAATTGATATGCAAATATCCAGTTTCGAGCAATATGATTATACACTTCGCCGGGTGGAAATAGAATGGCACCGTAAATTTACCCTTTCCATCGCCTGCTTAGCCTTCTTCTTTATCGGCGCACCATTAGGCGCCATTATCCGCAAAGGGGGATTGGGAATGCCCACCGTTATTTCCATTTTCTTTTTTGTAATTTACTGGGTAGTGGATATTACCGGAAAAAAATTAGTCCGCGATGACGTTTGGAGCGCAGAAACGGGCATGTGGTTATCCAGTTTCGTGCTGTTGCCCATCGGTATTTTCATTACTTACAAAGCCACTACCGACTCTGCGTTATTTAATCCCGACCGTTACTTAAGATTGCTTAAACCGGTAGTTAATTTCTTTAAAAAACGACGCCATGTCTAATACGCTACGCATAGTATTTATGGGCACGCCCGAATTTGCCGCCCACTGCCTGCAAACCTTGATCGAACGGCAATACGAAATAGCTGGCGTGGTGACTGTTCCCGATAAGCCGGCCGGTCGCGGACAACAATTACACCCATCGGCTGTTAAGCAGGTAGCCTTATCGCACAAGCTACCGGTGCTGCAACCCGAAAAGCTGAAAGACCCCCTGGTCCTTCAACAACTGCAAGCCTGGCAAGCCGACGTGTTCGTAGTAGTGGCGTTCCGTATGTTACCCGAAGAGGTATGGGCCATGCCGCGCTGCGGAACTTTCAACCTGCATGCTTCCCTCCTGCCCCAATACCGTGGCGCCGCCCCCATCAACCGGGCAATCATCAACGGTGAAACCGAAACGGGCGTTACTACTTTTTTCCTCAATTCCGGCATGGACATGGGACGTATTATCTTCAACGAAAAAGTAAGCATAGACGAAAACGATAATGCCGGACAACTGCACGACAAACTCATGCACAGCGGCGCCCTGCTGGTCTGCAAAACTCTCGACGCCATTGCCGGCGGACAACTGCAAACTACCGAACAGCCTATAACCGGAGAATTAAAAACTGCGCCGAAAATATATAAAGAAACCTGCCGCATTGACTGGACACAGTCTGCGCACAATATTAACAACCTGGTGCGCGGCCTCAGCCCTTATCCTGCGGCCTACGGCGAACTGAAAGCCCCCAACCACAATATACTTTCTGCAAAAGTATTCAGTGTTACGCCCGAAACATTGGCGCACGATCTCATGCCGGGAACGATTACAAGCGACGGCAAAACATTTCTAAAAGTAGCCTGCGGCAACGGTTTTATTTATATCAACGAATTGCAGTTAGCCGGAAAAAAACGAGTGGCAGTAAAAGATTTCCTATCCGGTTTCCGCAATCCTCAAAGCTATCATTTCTTCTAAAAACAAGCAATATGGCCGAAAACAAGAAGAAGCGTTGCAACATGTGCACGCAGCAACTACCGATTAAATTGTCAACGCCGGTGGTAATTTTGGCCGACGGTGATTTTCCGCACCATGCGGCATCCTTGGAAATATTGCGCCGTGCGGCAACTATTGTGTGTTGCGACGGAGCTGTGGAAAAATTAATACGATACGGCAGGCGTCCCGATCATATAGTGGGCGACATGGACACCCTTTCCCCAGCGTTGCAGCAGGAATTTGCGACCATTCTTCATCCTTCTGCCGATCAGGAGACCAATGACCTTACCAAAGCCGTGCATTTCTGTGCGAACTGCGGTTGTGAAGCAGTGCACATTCTCGGCGCCACAGGCGGTCGCGAAGACCACAGCATTGCCAACATCGCCCTGCTGACCGACTATACGGCTTTGCTACGGGTGGAAATGATCACCGACAACGGTGTCTTTATGCCGGTGACGGAAAGTACTTCTTTCAAAAGTTATCCCGGTGAAAAAATATCTATCTTTTGCCTGACGCCAACTACACAGATCATAACGGAAGGATTAAAATACCCCACGGATAAAGTCATCTTTGATTCGTGGTGGAAAGGGACATTAAATGAAAGCACAGGCAACACCTTCCGGCTGAATTTTAACGCCGGAAAGGTTATTGTGTATAAGGCATTTTGAAGGGCTGAAAAAAGAAAGTAACCTGTCAATTTTCCATTGCTTAATGGCAACCGCTGCAACCGCCGCCGCAATCACCGCCACAACCGGCACGTTCGCCGAAAAGGCCGTTCATCAGTTCCGACTGGGTAGCATCGCGCACCGCTTCTACTTTTCCCTTGAAATGAAGGTCGGCGCCTGCTAAGGGATGATTGAAGTCCATCACCACCACGTCATCGCGTACTTCTTCAATGGTTCCGTTTAAACGGTTTCCCTGGGCGTCGGACATCGGCAGTACATTGCCCACGGTAAGCAGGTTTTCTTCGATCTTGCCTTCCACTTCAAAAATATGCTTGGGCAATTCCACAATGGCATCGGCATTGTTTTCGCCGTAAGCGTCGATGGCTGCCAGGGTAAATTCAAAATCGTCGCCTACATTTTTATCGACAATGTTGGCCTCGAATTTAGGCAAGAGATAACCCGAACCGAAGATAAATTGCATGGGCTTGTCGGCATTCACCGTTTCAATCACTTCGCCGTCGACTTTCAGTTCATAGCTGAGTGATATTACTTTGTTTGTTTCTACTTTCATTTTTTTCGATATTAAGAGATTAAGGAATTAGACAAGAGACTAAGAGATTAGAGATTAAGAGACAAAAAAACCGTCACCCGTCCAACCTCCGGACAAAGTCATCGGGGGCGCGGCGGGGCTTGCGGGTAGCCGCATCAATAAAAGCCAGCGAGGTGGAACCGGTACACACGGTCAGGCCCTGCTCATTGGTAATTTCATAGTCAATATGTATGCGTGTCACCGGTGTTTCCCGCACGGTGGCCTTCAAGGTCAACAGTTCGTCATAACGCGCAGGCTGGTGATAGCGGCAATGCGCCTCAAGCACCGGCATCATCACCCCCGAAGCTTCCAGTTCGGCATAGCTCAGTCCTGCCGTACGCATCAGCTCAGTGCGCGCTATTTCGAAAAAACGCACGTAGTTGGAGTGGTGCACGTAGCCCATGGTATCGGTTTCATAGTAGGCTACACGGTGAGTTAAGGAGAAGGAAAACATATTCAATTACGAATTAAAAATTACGAATTACGAATTTCAAGTGATGAGTGATGAACGATGAGTGATGAGTTTTTTTACTCATCTCTTATCACTTATCTCTCATCTCTTTTTTCTTTTTTTTCATTAGCACATTTGCAGATTAGCATATTATTCATTGTTCATTTGGTCGCCGCAAGGGCGACCGTTACACCCTTTCACCCTTCACCCTTTACCTTTTCACCCTTCACCTTTTCACCTTTCGCCCTGCCAATGGCGCGGGTGATTTCCCCTGCCCACAGCACCACAGAGGTACCGGCAATGATGACGAGCCACTCGCAGAGGCTGAGCGGCGCCGCGCGGAACACTGCCCCGCCGAACTGCACGATCACTACCTGCAAGGCTAAAATAATTACGGCGATCATCACGAATACTTTATTCTCCCACAGGCCGCGGAGCGCCGAACGGTTGGATCCGGAGCAACGGGCATTGAAAAGGTTCCAGAATTGCAACAGCACAAAGATCGTGAAAAAGATAGATAAATCATCGGTGTGCAGTCCGTCGCTCACCAACCAGAACATCATGCCTATCAACAATACTAAAAAGGCAGCAGCATACACAAAAATATGCACGCCCATCACACGGGTAATAATAAAATCGGATACCTTACGCGGTTTGTCTTTCATCACACTATTGTCGGGCGGCTCGGTGGCCAGCGCCAGTGCTGCAAAGGTGTCCATGATCAGGTTCACCCACAACATCTGCGTCACGGTGAGCGGCATGTCTATCCCGATGAAAGGACCGACGAACACCACCACCAGCGCGATCACGTTAATGGTTAACTGAAACTGTATAAAACGCTGGATATTGCGGTAGAGCGATCGTCCCCAACGCACCGCGTTCACAATGCTGTTGAACGAGTCGTCGAGCAAAATAATAT
>QMCD01001433.1_pt1 | contig 18242 bp, 17 predicted proteins | sample 1821841 | NCBI WGS metagenome assembly QMCD01 (sample SAMN01991225, study PRJNA193472) | Termite gut metagenome, whole genome shotgun sequencing project. | isolation source: worker | host: Macrotermes natalensis
CCCGACGTGGACTACTCGATCTCGACCCGCGAGTTGGCGTCGCTGATCAAGGCGTTCAATATCGACTTCACGTCGCTGCCCGACGAGGATTTCGATGCTCCGCTGGGCGAATCGACCGGTGCGGCTGTTATCTTCGGCGCAACGGGCGGCGTTATCGAGGCGGCGGTACGTACCGCTTATGAGGTATTTACGGGCAAGCCCCTGCCGAAGATCGACTTCACGGAGCTGCGCGGCCTCGAAGGCATACGTCAGGCTACGATCGACTTCAACGGTATTCCTATTAATATAGGTATCGCCCACCAGTTGGGTAACGCCCGCAAGCTGTTGGACGGCATCCGCAACGGGATGTACAACTTCCACGCGATCGAGATCATGGCGTGCCCCGGCGGATGTATCGGCGGCGCGGGACAGCCCCTGCACCACGGTAACTCGGGCGTGATCAAAGCGCGCTTCGACGCTATCTACCGAGAGGACGCAGGCAAGAAGATCCGCAAGTCGCACGAGAACCCCTACGTCCAGAAACTGTACGCAGAGTTCCTCGGCAAGCCGATGAGCGACAAGGCGCACCACCTGCTCCACACTCACTATTTCGACAAACAAAAAATCTAATATTCGCCATGAGTCCAGTTAAATTGTCTGATTGCCAGATAAATAAGATAAAAGAGATCTGCGCGTCGTTCAACAACGAGCCGGGTGAACTGATCAATGTCCTGCACAAGACCCAGGGCGAATTCGGATACCTGCCCGAAGAGGTGCAGCGCGAAATAGCCAAAAACCTCGGGATCCCGGTGGCGAAAGTCTACGGCGTGGTTACGTTCTACTCTTTCTTCACGATGACGCCCAAGGGCAAGCACGCGATCTCGGTTTGTATGGGAACGGCTTGCTATGTGCGCGACGCAGAGAAAGTTGTGGACGAGGTGAAGAAACAGTTGGGGATCAGCGTGGGCGAAGTTACCGCCGATGGCAAGTTCTCGCTCGACTGCCTGCGTTGCGTGGGCGCATGCGGGCTCGCTCCCGTGATGCTGATCGGCGAGAAGGTCTATGGCCGCGTTGACCCGAAAGAGGTCAAAGGTATTCTCGACAGTTACACGGAGTAACCATCTCAAGGATTAATCAAAAGAAAGGGCCGAAGATTTTCGGCCCTTTCTTTTTGGTAATAAGGTAATAATGTCATCCCGAAGCATGAAGAGAGGCTGCAACTAACTGCTCAAACATTGTAAAGATACCGTTTGATACTCCTCTTTGGCGTCTTCTCGAACTCGTTGGGGTAGAGCACGATCGACGAAATACGTTCGTATGTGGCTACCAACTTGTTGAGTTCCTTCAGGTTCTCCTCCATGATCCCGGGCAGTTCCGCGCTGCGGCAGCCATCGGTGTCGACCTGCTCGTAGTCGGGATAGACCAACGCCACCAGTTTCCCGTCGCGCTCGACGACCAGCGACTCGTTGACGCAGTAGAGGTTGTTCAGCTTGGCCTCGATCTCCTCGGGGTAGATATTCTGGCCGCTCGGGCCGAGGATCATGCTTTTGCTGCGGCCGCGAATGTAGAGCGTGCCGTCGGGGTTCATCGTGCCTATGTCACCCGTGTGGAGCCAACCCTCGGGGTCGAGTACATCCCCGGTCGCTGCGGGGTTCTTATAATAACCCACCATTACATTTTCGCCGCGCACGATGATCTCGCCTGCGGTCTTCTGCGGGTCGGGCGAGTCGATCCTGGCCTCCATAAAGCCCGTCAGTACCGTCCCACACGAGGTGGGTTTATAGCTCTCGTGTGGCTCGTAGCTGATCAGCGGTGCGCACTCGGTCATGCCGTAACCCACTGTGAACGGGAACTTTATCCTGCGCAGGAAGTCCTCGACCTCGCGGTTTAGCGGCGCGCCGCCGACGATAAATTCGTGGATGTTGCCGCCGCCCGTATCTAAAAGTTTCTTGCGTATCGAGGCGTATATGGCATCGTCGAGGACGGGGAATTTCAGGGCCACTTTCATCACCGGTTTGCCCAGGGCCGGGAATATCTGCTTGCGGCAGATCTTTTCGAGGATCAGCGGTACGCAGCACACCTCCTCGGGCTTTACCTCCTTCATTGCCTCGACGAGTATCTTCGGCGCAGGGATCGCCCCCAGAAGCGTCATGTGGGCGCCCGCAGCCAGCGACAGCAGCATGTCGACCAGACACCCGTAGGCGTGGGCCAACGGCAGGAACGACAGCACGTTGCTCCCGCGCTTGCGGATATCCCGATCCACGCAAAAGGCCACGTTGCCCGTCAGGTTGTTCACTGTCAGCATCACGCCTTTGGTGAACCCCGTCGTCCCCGAGGTATAGTTGAGCAGCACAACGGCGTCGTTGGGCACATCGCTGTACTTTATATCCTCAGCCCTGAACCGTCTGTGGTAGCGTTTGCGGAAATGTTTGTCGATATGATTGTGGTACTGCGTGATCTCTGTACCACTGCGCTCGAACAGGCAGTTGAAGTCGGTCAGCGAGAAAGCCCATTGGATCTCCTGTACCCGGTCTGTCTCGATCTTGTCCCACAGCGTGTCGCCGCAGAAAAGCATCTTCGATTCGGAGTGGTTCAGGATGTGGTGGATGTCGTTCTCGTTGAAATCCTGCAGGATGGGCACTATCACCGCCCCGTAGGTTATCGTTGCTATGTAGGAGATGCACCAGCGTGGGTTGTTGCGCCCGATCAGCGCCACTTTATCGCCGTGGCGCAGTTTGTGCACTCGGTGAAAAGCATGTGGAGTTTGGCGATCTCCTGCATCATCTTGAAATAAGTGAAGCACTACTTTTTGAAATAGTCGGAGAGGGCCGGCAGGTCCTTGTTTTCGCGGAAACCGGCCTCATACATTTTGATAAGGTTCCGTTCTAATATGATATTTAAATGATCAATGATTAATAATTAGCGATCAGGGATTACTAATCATTAACCATTAATCATTATTTTTCCTGTGTGCCCGTTCGGGGAAGAAGTAGATTTTAGATTCCGTACCTGCGGCTATGCGGCGCAGGTTTTTGCGGTGGGTAATCAGAAGTACGATGGCAACCACACACGCGAAGATTGTCTCCTCGACCACTACTTCCGGATAAAGCGTCGAACAGACGATCCAGGTATAGACTGGAAACAGCAGTCCCGCTACGACAGAACCGAGCGACACGTAATTCCAGATGGCGAGTACGACCAGAAATGTCGCCAGACAGAGCATCACGGCCGGGAAATTGATCGCAAGCACTGCGCCAGCCATAGTTGCAACCCCCTTGCCGCCCTTGAAGCCTGCGAATATCGGGAATATGTGGCCCATGACGACCACCACGCAGAGCAACAATTTGAAATAGAAGATGTATTCGTCGATACACTCCGGGGCCAACAGGTAGAGTTTTACCGCACCGAAACCCTTTGCCACGTCGATGGCGAAGACCGGAATGGCCGCCCGCTTGCCCAACACGCGCAGGGTGTTTGTCGCCCCTGCGTTCCGGCTGCCGTGCTCGCGGATGTCTATGTTGTAAAAACTTTTGCCGATCCACACCGCGCTGGGTATCGAGCCCAGGAGGTACGCCGCGATCACAAGCAATATGGAAACGATCATAATAATCTATTTTACAGGTTATTACACTGCCTCGCACAGGCTCACGGGGTACAAAGTTAGCAAAACTATTGAATATCGAACCGTAATTGCTAATTTTGCGTCTCCTGCGGGCATCGCAACGGAAACACTTTAAAGTAACTTCGGGACTATGAGCACATTATACAACTTCAAAGACCAGCTCTTTTCGCTCAAATGGTGGCGGTCGTGGATCATGATCGTCCTCGGCACTTTCATAATGGCGGTGGGTTTTGTACTTTTCATCAACCCCTATTATATCGTCCCGGGCGGGGTATATGGCGCGGGTATCGTCCTGCACTATCTTTTCCCGGGCATCGAGGTGGGCACCTATGGCTTTATGTTCGATATACCACTGCTGCTGTTGGGAATAAAATTATTCGGGGGGATGTTCGGCGCGCGCACGGTCGTGGCCGCAGTACTCACGCCTGTATTCATGAACATACTGACCGCCATGATCGGCAGCGACCCGGCGCTGATACTCAACGGGAAGATCAACCTCGGCGACGACCTGCTGCTGGCCTGCATCTTCGGATCGGTGCTCATCGGCGTGGGCGTGGGGCTGATAATCAAGACGCGCGCCACCACGGGCGGCACGGATATTATCGCGATGATAATCGTGAAATACACCGGGATGACCTTCTCGCAGGCGCTGCTGATCGTCGACTCGTGTGTGGTCATATTCGGCGTCGTCGTGATGGGCGACTGGCTGATCCCGCTCTACTCGTTGGTGACGATATTCGTAACGACGCGCGTGATAGACTATGTTATCGACGGCGCGAGCTATGACAAGCTGCTCTTTATTATATCGGATAAGAGCGCCCTTTTGGAGAGTTTCATAATGGACGAGATGGGGCGCGGGGCGACATACATCCGCTCGGCGGGGATGTATACCAGAAAAGACCGCGATATGATATTCCTCGTAGTCAGCCGCCGCGAGGTGACTGCCGTGCAGAACAAGGTGAGGGAGATCGACCACGATGCGTTTCTGGTCGTGGTGAATGCCTATGAAACTTTCGGGGACGGGTTCAAGGCGTTTCCGAATAATGATTAACCTGTTTCGCTCTACGCTTCGAGATTACAGAATAGTTGGTTGCCAACGCACAGGGCCTAAAATTACGGCCCACCCCCGAAGCAATTTTTCTCCGCTTTTTCCGTTACATTGCATATCGTACAACCCTATAAATTTCGGCTGAACATGAAAAAACTGACCACCATGTTGCTTTCGGCGCTTTGCACTGTCGGCGTATCCGTACAGGCCCAAGCACAGGACAACCACTACTTCCCGACCACGAAAGGCGCGGAGTTGACCTATAAATACTACAATGCCCGCGGCCGGGAGTTGAAGAACGAATGGAAAGACAAGCGCTGGATGAAATTAGTGGTTGAGGACGTGTGGCCGTCGGAGGACGGTATGGTAATAAATGTTGGCGTCGGGAACGATATTATCGAGCGAATGGCCGGTACGCACATGCTCGGATTGGCGGCCGGGAACCTCTCCTACGGCGATGTGAAGATCGAGGGCGACCGCGTTACGCTTGACAACGTGCAGTGGCTCGCCGACGTGTTGCCGGAGATGTTCCTCTACATGATCTCGCATGACAGCAAAGACGGCCCGCAGTACAATGTGGAACTGATGGCCCAGACCAGCTTCCCGCGCACCATGACCGTTGGCGAGGAGTTGCCCGACGAGACCATACTCGACGCGAAATACGTGGAGGAACTGACCCCCGAGCAGCAGGCCGAACGCGAGGAGAGGCTCAAGGAGGTGCAGGCTGAGGTCAATATGATGAGCCAGGCCCATGGATATACGATTGTCGGCGCCCCTATGAACTTCAGTGACTTTGGGATCAAAGCGCAGGGGCAGACCCGCAAGCGCAAAGTCGAGGCATACGAAAAGGTGGAGACGCCGGCGGGTACCTTCGACTGCTATAAAATAACTTACGAACTGGTTGCGCCGGATGCATTTCGCTTTGGAGGTATGGTGTCCTTTTCCGCAAGTATGGACTTTGCCGGAGGCGGAGGCCATTTCCCGCAACAGCCACAGGAGCCTGATGGTACGAAATACGCCGACTGGATCTCTCCCGAAGTGGGGCTTGTGAAGCGCGAGAAGTATAATGCGCGCGGGAAATTGCAGGAAGTGATGCAGCTCGAAACTTACATTAAGTAGGGGGCTATTTAGGCGCGTCATTAAAAGTGAAACGACGAAACAATCCAGTATGTTAAGTTTCTGGATTGCTTCGTCGTTTCACTTTTCGCAATGACGGTTGGCCGCAAGGGCCGCCTGCCGAACCGTTATTTCTTCTTCTCAAGCATCATTCTAAGTTCCCCATCGGCAAAGAGGAGCAGCATCGTCCCGTCCACCTGATATGCGTCGATCGTGTCGAGCGTCTTCATGAAAGCATCCTCGCGTGCCTGGTCGGGGCACATCTTGCGGGTCGAGGCCAGCGGGCCGAACGAGAGCGTACCTTTTTCGCGGTCGCTGGCGTATGTTCCCGTCAGACGGTTGCAGTCGCCCTGTCCCGACACGGTATTATCGGCCGCGAAAGAGAGCGAATAGCTGTCCACGGCAGCCGAGACAGCACTGCCGTCCATTTGTACCAACTGCCACCGGTCGCCGGTGAGCGACGCCGTGCGCGACGAAGTTTTGCCGCAATTGCAGCATCCAGAGAATGTCAGGGCCGCGACGGCCATCAGTAATAATCCTATTTTCATAATTGTAATTGTATTAATTAATTGGTTATAGTTATTCGACCGGTTTCAGTACCGGCTTATATATCAGTGTGGCTTTCTCCGACGAGGCTTTCAGTTCGAGGCTGGTTTCGTCCACCTTGTACTGGTCTGCCTCGTTCAGCAACTTGAAATACCTGCCTTCGAACCCACTGTCGGGGCATGCCATCTCGGTGGAGATGATCTCTCCGATTTCGATCTTGTTTTCCCCGGAAAGTTTGAAAGCTCCCGAGAAGCGGTTGCATCCCCCGTTACCCGACACACGTCCGATGGAGTCAGCAAAAATGACGGTCACACCCTCGGGCGGGGTTTCCGTAAAGTCGTTGCCTTCGTACACGATCTCGTCGAGCGCCCAGTCGTGGGCCGAGAGCATTTTAGCGTTATCGGCCTTCGGTGAGCATGCCGCGAGGAGGGCGCTTGCCGCAATAGCCGTAACGATAAGTGGTCTTTTCATAATCTTACTGGTTTTACTCACTGCAAAGATATTCAAATATCTCTCCATTGGTTACCCCTGTTACGTTATTTCTGCTTCTTCAGGCGGATCGACGAGGCGTATATCCCTATAAGGCAGAGGATCAGGAATACTGTGAACGTGATCCGCATACTCTGCATGAAGTGGGGATGCAGGGCCGGGACGATCTTCCCGTTACCGAGTGTGAACGAGATCGCCATCCCGGCTATGCCCATGCTGAACGACTGACCCGTCAGGCGCATCGTGCCCGTTATGGCCGACGCCTGAGAGTAGTATTTCTTATCCACCGAACTCATTATCACATTGGTATTCGGCGAGGCGAACATCCCGAACCCGACCCCGAACAGTGCGAGGTTCAGGATCAGCACCCATATCGGCGTGGTGACGCTGATGAATAGCAGGACGGTGAGCCCGACGCAGATCATCCCCATTCCGGCCGTCGCGAGTACGGCGGGGTGGAATCTGGTCGAAAGGCCGCCCGAGACGAGCGAGAAGACAGCCTGGATGAGCGCCTGGCAGATGAGGATCATCCCGGCATGGCTGGCGTCGAACCCGCGCACGTATTGCAGATAGAGGCTGAGCATGAACGAGATACCCATCGTCGAGGCATAGTTTATCAGTGCCGCGAGCGACGAGAATGCGAAGATGCGATTGCCGGTGAACAGGTGTATGTCGAACACCGGGTACCGCTGCCGCCGTTCGAACCATATAAACAGGAGCAGTGCGCCGATCCCTCCGCCCAGAAATGCGAAACCCGACAGCGACGGCAGGTTCGAGAAGCCGTAGATGATCCCGGCGAGGCTGCCGCCGTAAAGGAGGGTGCCCCGGAGGTCGAACTTCTCGCCGCGTGCTTCGACCCATTCGCCCCGCAGGAACAGCAGCGTGAAGATCAGTACCAGAACGCCCACCCCGGCGCTGGCGAAGAAGATGCTGTGCCAGCCGAGGTAATGGGTGAGCATGCCACCGAAGAACGGGCCCGAGGCCTGTGCCGCATAGACCACTGCCGTATTGATACCCAGCGCCTTGCCGCGTTTTTCGGGCGGGAATATGGCGGTTATGATTGCCATGTTGGTACCGAACAGCATCGCGCTGCCGATACCCGAGCAGAAGCGCAGTGCGATGAGCATCGCTCCCGACGTTGCGAAGCCGCACAGCAGGGTACACAGCGTAAATACGGCGACCCCGCAGGTGAAGACCTTACGCCGCCCCACGAGGTCGGCCACGCGGGCGAACGGTATTTGGAAAATGGTTGTGGCTATGAGGTAGGCCGTGGCGATCCATGTCAGCGTGACGGCCTTCATCCCGAACTCCTCGCTGATCTGCGGTATCGCGAGGTTCAACGACGAACCCATGAACGGCACCATGAATGCAGCGAAGCAGATGACCGTGAGCGCACGGTTGTGGCTGATCGGCGGGGCGGGAGGGGTGTTGTTTTTCATATTCGATACTTTATATATATCAGAGGCGGACCTCATGCGGCCGCAGTTCCTATGCTTAGTTCTCAGACCGGAGCCAGCGGAGGACTGTGTGTGAGGATATTGCGCGTTGGACAGCAGTCCTCCGCCCGGGGTGGCTACGGACTGCAAGGGTTGCCTTACGTCAACCCTCCCAACGCACAAACCCCTGCGGCCGCGCTCCACGCGCGGCCCACCTGCCGGGCGTAAGAGTGCGGCTCGCTAACGCTCGCCGCTTACCGTACAAACTCCCGCCGCAGTTCCGTTATGTTCCCCTTATTATCCGTGACAACCATCTCAAGCGTATGCCGCCCACCGTTATAAGCAACCTTTTCGAGGTCGAATGTATGCGTTATAAGTGTCCGCGAGGCGTTCGACTCGAATATTACCCACTGCCCGTCGATCGTGGCCTCGAACGACGCGATGCCCGAAAAGTCGTCCTTCAGCGTGAACGATATCGAGTTCCTCTTGCGCAGGTCTTGCCCATTTGTGAAATTCGGCGTCACCGTCGGCGGCTCCACATCCGCGACGACGCAATAGCGCCCGAAAAGCGTGACGTTGCCCGATACTGCGCCGTCCTTATACGCCCCGCCCATGCTCGAAATATTGGCCCCGTCGGCCGCCACGATGCCCAGACAGGCTTTAGATCGCAGTTCGTCGGGCAGCCCAGGCACGCCGATAGAGATGTTTATCGCCTTGTGGAGCGGCGTGTGCGCGTCGTGGATCGTGTAAACAGGTGAATATCGTGGCCGTACAACCTTTATCTCAGGTGTCTCCTCGCGGCGGTACCTGAAAAATATCGGCTCGTATAGCGCTCCGGCAGGGATCGTCACCCGCAGGCTGTCGAGCGTCGCGATGAACTCCCGGCGGCAATCGGCAGCGATGCCCACGGTGTCGCGCAGAAAAGTACTCTCACCCTCGCGCCGCCTGACTATGAAATTCAGCGCCGCCTCGTTACCCACATCGTCGAAGACGCTGATCGAAACGGGGTGGCGTTCGTGGTCGGCGGGCATCACCATTCCGCGGTTCTTCATTTTGGTGTAGACCGGAAGCCGATTGTCTATCTGAAGCGCGAGGCGCAGGAACTGGTTGCGTTTTCCGCGTTGCATCGCAAAGTGGCACAGCGAGTTGACGTACCGTGTATGGGCGTAATTATACCTATCGAGCACGAACCCGAACAGCGCCTCGCCGTCCATTGTAGCGGCTACTTTGTAAATTCCCATCGTGTTCTGCGTGTCGTTGCGCCGGTCGGTGGCTTCGAGCACGAAATAGCCGCGCGGGCCGATCATTAACGCCGCCGTGTCCCGCAAAGTATATACATTCCCCGCGCCCTTGATGACCTCGATTGCCCGCGGCGCCGAGTTGAGCGGCACGATCCCGATCGTATCAACCTCGATGTAATGCAGCCTGACGATCGTGGGCGCTATCTCGTCCTTGAACCTTACGACGCCGAACGTCACCGGGTTCAGAGGCTCCTGCGTGGCCGCGTCGCGCACTTCATAGTGCAGGTGCGGGCCACCCGAACTCCCCGTGTTGCCCGACAACCCGATCTGCTCGCCCGCCGCTACGGGGAACATCTCTGCTGCGGGATATAGGTCTATCGCGTGGCGTTTCTGCCTGTAACGCTGCTCCTTAACGTACTTCTCCACTGCCGGAGAGAACCGCTGCATATGTGCATAGACGGTCATCGTGCCGTTCGGGTGGGTGATATAGATCGTTTTGCCGAACCCGCCCGGGGCAATGTTCACGCGGCTGATATACCCTTCGGCAGCCGCATAGAGAGGTTTGCCCTCCACGCCGCCGGTCTTAATGTCCACACCCGAATGGAAGTGGTTTGAGCGCGTCTCCGCGAAATTGGCCGACGGCAGCAAAACCCCGTCCATCGGCGGCCTGAAATAGCCCTCCAGAGATTGCCCGCCGACTTGGGCCGCTACCACGGCGGGTAAAAATAAGAACAGTAATAAGATTTTTTTCATGTTTAAATTATAAAAATAACTCCCTTTAACAAATCCGCCGCAGTTCCCGACTTAGTTCTCGTAACGCAGCCAGCGGAGTGTTGCGGAGTGAAATGTAGCGGCCCTCCGCCTGGGGTGGCTGCGGGCCGCCGACCTCGCTAACGCTCGGTCGCCTTCCGGTCGTTTAATTTCCTTCCGTATAATCATTAACCACTTTCTCCACCGCCTCCAAAACCTCCTCATAGCCATACCCCAGCGACAGCCCATACCGCACCAGTTTGCCTTTCATTTTATATATGTCGTCTTCCCTCGTCATGCGGGCCTTTCGTGCGAGCATATCGTGCAGTTTTCCCACCGCCTGCGCAGCCTCGATCTGTGTGAGGGCTTCGTCGACAATCGCTCGGTCAATGCCTTTCGACGCGAGCATCTGGCGGATCTTGTACGCACCCCAGCCGTTCAGCCGCGATTTTTCGCGCATATAGGCCTCGGCATAGCGGCGGTCGTCGATAAAACGCTGGTCAATGAGCGTATGCAGTATCCCCTCGTGGGCGGTCGGGTCGACACCCCAGGTGCGTAGCAGTCGCCTCACATCACCGCTCGACTTCTCGGCCCGAGACGCAAGGCGCATCATCGCTGCAAGGGCCTGCTCGGGCGTTTTCGTCCGCCGCTCCCCGTTTTTCATTTTTTTACCGCTTTGACCATCCTGTCGCGCCCGTTGATATCCTGCCGCACCTCGATTTCAGCGTAACCCGTTGCTTCCAACAAGTCGCGCACGCCGTCGGCAGCGTGTTCGTATATCTCGAAATATAGTTGGCCGCCGGGTTTGAGCATGTCCAACCCTTTGAGCGCTATCGCCTTATAGAAGACAAGCGGGTCGCCGTCGGGCACGAAAAGCGCCTCGTGCGGCTCGAAACCGGTGACGTTCAGGTGCATGGCCGCCCGGTCGGCCGCCGGGATATACGGCGGGTTCGAAACAATGATATTGAACATTACATCCGGCCACGGCCACTCCTCTCGCCCCAAAATATCATACCGCGCGAACGACACCCGCACCCCGTTCGCCGCAGCGTTCCGCGCCGCGATCGTGAGCGCCCGTTCCGAAATATCGACGGCATATACGTCCGCCCCCTCGACTTCCGCTGCGAGCGAAACGGCTATCGCCCCGCTCCCGGTGCCGATGTCGAGAATGGTCGCCCCCGCTGGCGCCTCCACCGCGATCCATTCCACAAGTTCCTCTGTCTCGGGCCGCGGTATAAGCACACCCTCGGCGACCGCGAACTCCAGTCCGCAGAACCCGGCCGACCCGGCGATATACTGCGCAGGCCGTCCGGCAGCCATTTGCTCTAATATCGTGGAAAGCCCCTCAGCCGCGACCTCACCATCCGGTTCGACGGCAATGGCCACGCGGTCGACGCCATAGATCCGTTCGGCCACGAAATGGGCGACCGAACGTGCCTCGCGCGCGTCATATACGCCCGAAGCCGTCCCGAAAAGCATATCGAAAAGTTCCTTGCGAGTCATCGTGCAAAGTTAATGAAAACTTCCCGTCTTCGCGATATGAATCGCGCTTAAATTGCTCCGGTCGGAGGTGGTGGTTTCATGCGGTTTTTACAACAGCCTCCGATTTTTAAACGCCGCCAGGCAGGAAGCGGTATTGAGGGGGCGAGATGATTTTTTCGGAAAACTTTGCGAAAACGACAAACATTGTATATCTTTGGGGGCTATTTTTGGTGTGAAATGGATATACTGAAGAGCTACTCCATAGCTTTTAAAGGGCTCGGCGAAGGCAGGCACGAATACGTTTTCGACCTCGACGACAGGTTCTTCGGGGCTTTCGAGGACCCGGAGATCACGGGCGGCAAGGGCCATGTGGATATCGTGCTGGCTAAAGGATCGAGGGTGATGGAGGTGGAAGCGCGGATCGTGGCCGAGGTTACCGTACCGTGTGACCGCTGTCTGGAGGATTGCACCGTTCCGGTCGACTATGAGGGTGGTTTCAAGGTGCGCTTCGGTGAGACGGAGGACGATTTCGACGGCGAACTGATGTGGCTCAGCCACGGGGAAGGCGAACTATCGCTCGCGCGGTATATATATGAAAGTATCGTGCTCGCGCTGCCCTACCGAAGGGTGCACCCCGACGGCCCGGACGGACAGCCCGGATGCGACCCGGAGACGCTGAAAGGTGTGAACCTTATCAGTGAGGAGGAGTTCGCGAGGGCTGAGCAGGGCAGTGAGATGCAGCGGATGGAGGAGAATCCCGAGTGGCAGAAACTGCGGGATATAGTGGTTAATGATTAATAGTTAATTGCAGGAGAGAAAAAATTAAACTTAAATATAACTTACAATTATGGCACATCCCAAACACAAGGTCTCTTCGACGAGGAGGGACAAAAGAAGGACTCACTACAAAGCGGCCGTTCCGACGGTTGCCGTTTGCTCCAACTGCGGTTCGGCTGTACTGTACCACAGGGTTTGCCCGGAATGTGGTTTTTACAGAGGAAAACTGGCTGTCGAGAAGAAAGTCGACTAAGCGCGCCGTTTGCGAACCAGGCAAGTCGGTATGACGATAAAGATAGGTCTCGATGCAATGGGCGGGGATTTTGCCCCGCATGCTGTTGTCAAAGGTGCGATCGAAGCCCTGCCGGATTTGGCGGAGGGGAGCCGTATCGTGCTTTTCGGCGACCGGGAGCGTATCACGGAGGTGCTCCGCGAGGAGAACTGCCCGGAGAACGTTTTCGATATTGTCCACACGAGCGAGGTGATCGAGATGGGCGACCATCCGGCACTTGCCTTCTCCAAAAAGCCCGATTCGAGCGTGGTGGTGGGCTTCCGTCAGCTTGCCGATGGCAAGATAGACGGGTTCGCCAGCGCGGGTAGCACCGGGGCGATGATGGTCGGCAGCATGCAGGTGGCGCGGCAGATCGAGGGGGTGATACGCCCGGCGATCTCGGCCCTTGTGGGCACGGTCAATGGAGGCCATGTGCTTCTGTTGGACGTTGGCCTCAATGTGGATTGCAAGCCCGACGTGCTCTATCAATACGGAATGCTCGGCAGTGCATACGCCCAGAGTGTGCTCCGGATCGAGAGGCCGCGCGTTGCGCTGCTCAACATCGGAGAGGAGAAGGAGAAGGGTAATCTGGTAGCAAAGGCGACATACGAACTGATGGAGGGCAGCGACGATTTCAACTTCGTTGGCAATATCGAAGCGAAGAATATCCTCACCGGCGCATTGGCCGACGTGGTTGTCTGCGACGGTTTCGTGGGCAACAGCCTGCTGAAGATGGCGGAGGGTTTCTACGAAATATGCCGCTCGCAGGGTATGGACAACGGCTACATCGACGAACTGAACTACGAAAAGGTGGGCGGCACGGCGGTGTTGGGCATCAACGCGAATGTAATGGTGGGCCACGGATGTTCGAGCCCGCTGGCGATTAAGAACATGGTACTGCAAACGGAACAGAACATCCGCGGCAGGCTGGTCAAGAAATTACGCGAAATTTTCAGTCGATAACGAACAAGTCGATAATGAAGGATAAGAAGATAACCGCCGCTATAACCGGCGTGGGGGCGTGGGTGCCCGAATATATTCTGGACAACGACGAACTGAGCCGCATGGTCGACACCACCGACGAGTGGATAATGACCCGTATCGGCGTTAAGGAGAGGCACATCCTCAAAGGCGAGGGCATGGGCAGTTCCTACATGGGCGAACGCGCGGTGCGCGACCTGCTGGAAAAGACCGGCACCGACCCGATGGATATCGACCTGCTGATCTGCGCGACGGTGACCCCGGATATGTTCTTCCCGGCGACGGCGAACCTCATCTGCGCCAAGGTGGGCGCGATGAACGCCTTCGGGTACGACCTGATCGCGGCTTGCAGCGGCTTCCTGTTCGCACTGTCAACGGCTTCGCAGTTCATCGAGACAGGTAAGTATAAGAAAGTGGTTGTCGTGGGCGCCGACAAGATGTCTTCGATCACCGATTACACCGACCGTGCGACGTGCCCGATCTTCGGCGACGGTTCGGGTGCGGTATTGTTGGAACCGAGCGAGGACGGGTACGGGATCATAGACTTCGACCTCCATTCGGACGGCAACGGCGCGAAGCACCTGCACATGAAGGCGGGTGGCTCGGCCTATCCCCCGACACACGAAACGATAGACAACAAGTGGCACTATATCTATCAGGAGGGCCAGCCGGTCTTCAAGGCGGCGGTGTCGCACATGGCCGACGTGGCTTTGGAGGTGATGAACCGCAAGAGGATATTGCCTATCTCGTTCCACATCAGGCGAATATCCGCATCATTGAGGCCACGGCCAAGCGCATGGGACTGTCCGAGGACAAGGCAATGGTCAACATCCAGAATTACGGCAACACGACCACGGCGACACTCCCACTCGCACTGCGCGACTACGAGAGCAGGCTCAAGAAGGGAGACAACATAATCCTGGCAACGTTCGGCGGCGGCTTCACGTGGGGCGCGGCCTATGTAAAGTGGGCCTACGACGGAGGCGATTTTTCGAAATAATCCGGCCTGCTGGATTGCATAATCCGCCCGGAGTATTATCTTTGCACTCCGGAACAGTAAAAATAACGGCCTTGTAGTTCAAGGGATAGAACGGAAGTTTCCTAAACTTCAGATTCGCGTTCGAGTCGCGGCGAGGCTACCACAGGGGGAGGGTTTTTCCTCCCCTTTTGTGTTTTAGAGAAAGCCACCATGCACTTTTAGCGTATGGTTTTTATGTATCCGGCAAAGTCATCATCAAAAAATTCGGGCTTATCCGGAATCGTCTACCGTGTAATTCCAAACACCATCTGAAGGAACGCCCCTGTCGCGCGCATCGCTGGAAGAGAATAACAGTACGTTGCATGATCGTGGCGATGGTTTCGGCTATTTCGACTACGGTTCGCGGTATTGGCCCAATATCGGCAACGACGAGGGCGAGTACCCGGCCGAAGGCGTCATCCGCTATCCGGCTATCGGATACCGCAGGTACTCAAGCCCTACTTCATATTACGCCCGATACTACTATCAGGGGGAGTATACACGTATATGGATGGCTACTACATCCAGCACCACTAACGCTTACTGTTTATGGCCTGTATTTTCGAAACATAATCGTAATACAATCGTAAAATCGTCGTAAGATTTCCTTCATAGTTTTGTCCCGACAAACGAGATGAAACGATGAAGAAAAAAATCATGATTTTGCTGTTATCGACATTTGCAGCAATCGCCGCAGTCACGACCGCCACGGCACAGGAAACTAAAACGACCGAAGAAAGGGTCGGCGCATTGGAGGCCGAGGTCGCCAAACTGAAAAAACTGAAAATCTCGGGCTACATTCAGGCCCAGGGCCAGTGGGGTGAGCGGGCCGCTTCGATGAAAGTGGGCGCGGCGAACGAAAACCCCGAGGAATCTTTCAGCCGCCTGGGCATCCGCCGCGGGCGCATCAAATTCACTTACGAGGGGGGCATCGCCTCGGCGGTATTCCAGTTGGACGTCACCGAAAAGGGTGTCGGTTTCAAGGATGCCTATCTTAACCTGAAAGACCCGTGGGTGGGTTCTATGGCCATGCGCGCCGGTATTTTCGACCGTCCGTTCGGTTACGAGATCAGCTATTCTTCCTCGACGCGAGAGTCTCCGGAACGCTCGACGGTTTTCCAGACACTTTTCCCCGACGAGCGCGATCTGGGCGCGATGCTCGTACTGCAAGCCCCGGCCGGTTCGCCGTGGAGCATCATCAAGTTGGAAGCCGGGCTATTCTCGGGCAACGGGATCAAGCAGGAGACCGACAGCAAACGCGATTTCATAGGCCACCTCTCGCTCGCCAAAACGTGGAACCGTTTCTCGCTCGGCGCGGGCGCGTCTTATTATAACGGCAAGGTTTACCAGACCTACGAGTACGTCTATACTATGAAAGACAAAGGTTTCGTGCTGAACGACAATATCGCCAACGCTGGGAAATTCGCCAAACGCGAGTACTTCGGTTGCGACCTCCGGTTGGCCCTGCGCAGCGGAATAGGTTCGACGCGCCTGACTGGAGAATACCTGTTCGGCACGCAACCCGGACTGGCTGGCAGCGCAAAAAGCCCCAACGGCACACTTCCCGCTGGCGACACCTATATCCGCGATTTCAACGGCGGTTATCTCATGCTGGCACACGATATTGCGAAGACCCCGGTGGGCCTTGTAGCGAAATGGGATTGGTTCGACCCGAACACAAAGGTGGCAGGTAACGGCATCGGACTCAACGGAACGACCAAGACCGACCTGCGACAATACACCCTCGGCCTCGGCGCGATATGGTATATGAACTCAGCGCTCCGCCTTACAGCCTATTATGAGATTAACCGCAACGAAACCTCGTCGAGCGTTGAGGATATGACTAAAGACCTGAAAAATAACCTGTTCACCCTCCGTCTGCAATATAAATTTTAACCGAATTGTAACATAGTTGTAATATAGTCGAGATAACACAGCCGTAATTTTGCACAGACAAAACAGAGAAAAAGATGAAAAAGATTTTAATGATCGCAGCCATAGCGCTTGCAACAGTTTCGGTTTCGAACGCACAGAGGATCAAAGGCTCGGACACCTGCCTGCCCCTGTCGCAGAAGGAGGCGGAGACTTATATCAAAGCACATCCTTCGGCGTCGATCACGGTGACCGGAGGCGGCAGCGGTGTGGGCGTATCGGCCCTGCTGGAGGGTACGACCGACATCGCCCAGCTCTCGCGCAAGATTAAATTCGACGAGCGCCAGAAACTTCAGGCTCAGGGCAAGAATGTAAAGGAAGTGACGATAGCATACGATGCGCTGGCAGTTATCGTACACCCTGAGAACAAGGTTACGAACCTCACCCGCGAGCAGTTGGAGGGCATCTTCACCGGCAAAATTAAAAATTGGAAAGAGGTGGGCGGCGCCGACCTGAAGATCGTGCCCTATTCGCGCGAAACCTCGTCGGGGACTTACGAATTTTTCAAGGAAAGCGTGCTCAAGAACCGCAACTATATGAACGGAATCATGAGCATGCCCGCAACGGGGGCCATCGTGCAGTCGATCGGCCAGACCAATGGCGGCATCGGCTACATCGGCCTGGCATACCTGAACAACTCGGTCAAAGCCATTCACGTCTCCTATGACGCAGGCAAAACTTTCGTCGCCCCGTCGGTCGAGAGCGCCAAGGACGAGACCTATCCCATCGTGCGCGCACTCTATTACTACTATGTCACCACATCCGAGGCGGTCGTCAAACCGTTTATCGACTATATTCTCTCGCCCGCAGGCCAGAAGATCGTGAGCGAAATAGGATTTATAACTATCGACTAAATGGTTAATCATTAATGTCATCCCGACAAAGCGTAGCAACGAGGGATCTACCTTATATTTTCTTAATTCATAAGCGGTAGATTCCTCACATACGTTCGGAATGACAAATATTTAACCATTAATCATTAGCTATGAGAAAATTTATCGAAAAACTTATCGAAGGAATGCTGACGGTCAGCGGGGCGGTGACGACGATCACCATCCTGCTGATCGTCGTCTTCCTGTTCCGTGAGGGGTTCGGGCTGTTTCGCAGCCCGGCGGTCGAGAGTGGTTACGCGCTGTGTGTCAACGCGGCAAACCCCGTCGAACGCCTGAGCCCGATGCAGATCAAACAGATTTTCGATTACGAGATAGAGGATTGGTCGGCCGTAGGTGGGCGCGAGGGTGCGATAGAGGTTTTTCGGTTCGACCAGATATTCTCGCTTTTCAGCGACGAGGAGTTGGGGGCGGATTACGAGTTCCTGCCCGAAAAGTTGGGCGAGGTGGTCGCCTCGACGCCAGGCATCATAGCCTTCCTGCCCGAACAGTACCTGCCGCGCACGAACGACGGCGTGAGGGTGCTGCGCGGGGACAGGATCACGGCGGGCGACTTTTTCGGCGGCCGCGAGTGGATACCGACGGCCACGCCCGCACCGCAGTTCGGCGTGATGCCGCTCCTGCTCGGGACGCTGTGGGTCAGTATTATAGCGATACTTATCGC
>QMCD01001049.1_pt1 | contig 18227 bp, 11 predicted proteins | sample 1821841 | NCBI WGS metagenome assembly QMCD01 (sample SAMN01991225, study PRJNA193472) | Termite gut metagenome, whole genome shotgun sequencing project. | isolation source: worker | host: Macrotermes natalensis
CAGTTCAGAGGGGTCAGGGATATACCGTTCTTTATTTTTAGGCTGACTAAACTTTTTGCCTAAATAAACGATTACCAACAAGAAAATCTACTTGACCCGAAATTCTACTTGATCCTATATATCCCCTCGACTTGTGTGCAAATTGTGTATCCCTATAAAAGAAAAAAGACTTACAATTTCTTGTAAGTCTTTGACTTTCAAGTGGGCGTTGACGGATTCGAACCGCCGACCCTCTGCTTGTAAGGCAGATGCTCTGAACCAGCTGAGCTAAACGCCCTTTTTTGAAGGATGAAACAGAAGTATTGGATTTTTTTGGTGGGCGTTGACGGATTCGAACCGCCGACCCTCTGCTTGTAAGGCAGATGCTCTGAACCAGCTGAGCTAAACGCCCATATACTTCCGTTTCAAAAGCGCTTCCGTTTCAAAAGCGTTGCAAAGGTATTACTATTTTTGATATTTGCAAAAAAAATCGGTAATTTTTTTTATTTAAATCTAAAAAAATAATCGTTTATTTGACAACAAGACAAAGAAAACTCTGATAATCAGACATTTTGCACACTTTTGTCAAATTTAAGGAATCATTCTTTTGGTTTTCAATTCAGCAACAATTGCACTGGTAAATTCATCAGCCAAAGTTCCGGCATTGTTTGGTTCGTAACCCCGGGGTTGAGTTGAATAGATCAATTCATCACTATGTATTGTGTATATATCGGCTTCGAGCACCCAATTAGTGGTGGTTTCATAATAACCGGACGTGTACATTTGATTGTACATATACTTGTATATTTTATAATAGAGAGGATAATAAGGAGCGTAATAGGGGGCCCGGCATATATTGTACCTGCTTTTCTTTGTTGACGAGGGATACAAACATAATGGGGGAAGTATAATCCGATTCTTTCAATGTACTCGTAATTTCACTTTCCTTCATATCTTTAAAAACTTTTTGGACTAAACACCCATAACTGAATTTGCCGTTACACCATCTTTGTTTAAAGTTCTGATCATCGAATGTTCTATTTGGTCTTTTGTTTTCTTGTTGGAAATTATACCAAAAGTACTTTTTTATTGCCCTCTGCAAGCGGGTTACTGATACTCCGGAATGAGATAACTTGCGTACTGTTAGTGAAGTAATAAAAAGAACGATGAAAATAAACAGGACTTTTTTGATAAGATAAATTTTTTTCATAAGTACCTCTGCTAAATTAATTTATACTATTTAATTTTGAAAAGCCTTAAGAATAAAGGATTTGTAAAACAGAAATAATATAAAAATTAGGAGGTTGTATTTACGTCATAATTCAATAATATAGACTTTTTTGTAGTATCTTCTTGATTTATATGCGACACTTGAGCCAGAATGTTAACTAATTATTTCCCACAAAGACACAAAGCCCACAAAAAACACTAAATTTTTTGTGGGCTTTGTGGGAAACATCTATCTTTTTTCTAAATATAAGCTAATTAAGAAGACATACTTAATAAAAATTATTTTAATGATTTTGTTTATACAATAGTCTCTTTCGATGATTTATTTCTGAAAAAAATAATTTTAATCGTAGAATTTCTCCAAGCAAAAAAATAACCCAGCGCAAAGTACGCCGGGTTATTTTTTCAAATTAATTAATTATTGTCCATCCCATTTTTCATCTTGTTTGAATTCTGCACCAACATCTTTACCCGCCAATCCATCGGCAAATCCTTTGTAGGCATGTTTACGTACATATTTTGCATCCCAGAGGCAAGGGGCATCGTTTTTCTTCCAGTATTGGTGCTCTTTTTCGTTATCAGAGATACCCCAAACGGTAATTCCGAATTGTTGGTTTTCCGGAATAATACGAGTGTACATCTCTGCAACATAACGATAAAGTTCGGCTTGTTGATCATATTGCTCCAATGTAGGCGCTATTGGGCTTGCCGGATCTTCATTAGCATTGGTATTGAAAGTTACGTCCAACTCTGTTACTTTAATCAACTTTCCGGTAGCAGCTAATTTTTCAAACATAATTTTAATACCAGTCGTATCGCTCCAATTGATATTTAAGTGCATTTGCGTACCGATACCATCTACTCGCGCACCTTTAGTTTCGATCTCTTCCACATACTTAATCAAGGCATCCAGTTTAGTAGGAGTAGTTGACTCCAGATTAAAATCATTGATAAATAATTTTGCATCAGGGTCAGCGGCAGCAGCGGCGTTAAACGCTTTTACGGCATAATCCCAGCTAAGATAATCCTGCCAATAGAACTCATCAGCAGCAAGTTCTTTTCCTTCTCCGGTTCTTAATGTTCCGTTATCGTTAATAGGTTCATTAACCACGTCCCAAGCACGTACTTTTCCTTTGTAGTGACCAACCATATCCGAAATCCATTTTTCCATGGCATCGCCGATGATTTGGGCTTTTTCTTCTGGTGTTTTTTCAATGATTGTAGGACCGGCGCGTAAAACTGATTTTGATTTCAAGTCTTCTTTCTTTTCAACTATTTTTATATCATCAATAAAATAAGTGATTCCGGCTACTTTTCCTATGTCGAAATTAAATTTCACAGCATTGACATCGGGTTTATATTTAGGCATAAAGTCAAATGATATCTGTTTCCATGCAGAACTTGTGCTAAACGATGCTTTTGCGCCCGTTCCGTCCCAATCCTGATAAGGCCATTCGTTGGCAAGACCCGGAAATGAGATGCGCCCTTGTCCTTCTCCGTCCGATTTGACCATAAATGACATGGTATAAGTTTTTAAAGAATCAAGTATGAGTTCAGGAACTTGGAACTGCAAATCCCACTCGTTGGCAGAAGAAGCACTTGCGGTTGCTTTTACACCGTATGTGCCGCTATATTTTGCCTCTTCAGTTACGGTTATTCCATCTCCGGGATTGAGAGCAACCATAGGTGCTAAATCCCCCGATTCGAGATTACCGTTTTCAACGTAGTTAAATTCGTCTTCACTATCTAGGTCAACAACCGTGATATTATCAATATAATAAGTTACTTCACCAACAAGACCTAAATCAAATCTGAATTGGAAACTGGAAGTATTAGCGATAAATTCGTTGTCGTTAGCTAAGTTATTTACGTCATAAATAACCTGTCTCCATGTCGGAGAAGTGGAAAATAACTTATCGTTTCCTGATGTAAAATCAGCATCGTTGTTTACCGGCCAGAAAGAGTTTCCTAAAGGTTCGCTTTCCAACGAATTGTCGAATGAAATACGAACAGCACCCGGGACGTCTGATTTGATATAAAAAGCTATTTGGTAACGATGTCCTTCAACCACTGGAATTGCCGGACTTTGTACTTGCACGCCCCATATATCGCCGGCACTAAGTACCGGTACTTTCAATGACAGACTTCCATCAACTGCATATTCGGTAGTTACTTCGTGGTTGCCTTTCGAACCTCCCCAGGCACCCCAACCATCCATACCTTCTTCAAAACTGCCGTTAGCCAACGCGCTTTCGCCCGGTGCACCCGGAATAACCATCGGTGCAATCAAACTATTCAGATATGAGGCTTGTTGCTGTGTATGCCATACAAGTGTATGTCCATAGATGGAAAAACCGTTGCTTCTTAACATCTCAATTGTCGGATCTACCTTGCTAAAATCCAAATTTCCCTTAGAATCCATAATGGATGCTTGTTTCATTTCATTTCCGGCAGTTACGTCTTTGAAATTCTCATTGACAAGATTCCGGTATGCATCATCACTCGTATAAAGACTGAAGTCAATACCTGCGCCTAATTTGAAAAGAGCTTCGTTTGTGTTCATGTAGGCGTATTCAGACAATATCCCGTAGCGGTCAATTTGTTCCCGTAATTCTACCGGCAAATCTACGAAATTAGGATGTTTGTAATCGTCGTTCCAGTCCATTTTTTCATCGTAGCAGGCACTCATACCAAACAAGAGCATACTACAAGCGGCGACTTGGGAACAGCCATGTATTATTTTACTATATAGTTTCATAAATATATAAATTAATTAGTTTTTAATTCAATATCATCCAGTTAAGTATATGTATCCTATGCCATAAAGTCCATCCATTCGGGATTTCCAATATTTATAGAACAGAATGTAAATCCTATTTAACTAAACGACATTAGTTTTTAATTTTTTAAAATCTTACTCAACTTATTCCTCAGGAAAATCACTATATTCAGGAGTTGCGAGTGAAACAATCCGGAGATTATCTACATAAATTTTAACTGAGGTTGAAACTGATGCGAATGACTTGCCCTCATCTGCATCTTTTCCTGTAATGTCTTTCAGTGTAAAGTTATTGTTATGGAACATCAACCCGAAGTTTTTGTACGATGCTTTTTCTCTTTCTGCTATTACACTATTGAAGGTAGAATAAGTTGCCAAATCTTTAGCAACAAAATAGAAATTACTAAACGGAACAGTTACCGTAACCCAATCGTTGGTTTTAAAATCTACAGCGGTTGACCCGTTGAGCCAAGGAATATAGTTATAACATTGTCCGCTCCATTGTGCATTGGTACTCCAACTGTTTGTCAAATTAATGCCTATCATTCCAGTACCTTTCCAATTTTCCGGTACATATATATCAAATTGAACTGCAACTTCCGTTACAGGTGCATCTCCTTTGATAAGTCCTTTTGCAACAAATAGTTCATTCCAATTTTCATTTCCGCTTGTCCAAACTTCAGTAGCGCGAGGCGAACCTGCTGCGATTGGAGCTAATCTTGATGGTATTATTGGACAATAATTTCCTTGCGAAACATTTTCATCACCGTTAGTTTCAGACAGCAAGTCTATATCTTTAATCATACCACCGTCTTCCCAAAAGCCGTGTTCACCACGTCCATCGAAGTCAAGAACCACACAGTCTTTACAACCAAAGAAAGCCGGTGAGTAAGCTCCACCGTTGGCGCATTCAATATATATAGAACCTCCATTATCAGGCATTCCTTCCGGAACTTTTACTGAGAAGTATTTACCATCAATACCTTGAACAATATCATTAGGGCTTACTTCAATATTTCCAGGGAAAACCACTTTTGAAACTTCCACCAATTCAGAACCGGAAACCGTAACCCATTCTCCGGTTTTCGGTAATGTGTGTGATATATTCGTAATAGATGGTGCTGCTGAACGGATATCAAAAGGGAAAACTGTAAATTTACTGCCTTTTTCTAAACGTATTTTTCCATCATTAGGAATAATTGGCACTTTTGAATTGATTTGTACAACCATTGAAGTGTTGGTAATAAATACCGGATTGAAATTATTGTCATATCCATTAAAGAACACTTTGGTTAGCCCTACAAGGTTTTCACCCTCAATGCGTATTGTTTGACTAAGACGTGCAAATGATACCTCACGATCAGGTACCGTAGAGTTTGCATCTTCTAAGAACACTCGGTATATAACCGGATCTTTTGAGTTTCCGCCGTTTTTGTTTTCATCTTCGCAAGAATAAAATGCGGTAGAGAGAACAAGCGATGCAACGAAAAATGTTAAATATCTTAACTGTTTCATATTTATTCAAAATTTATTTAGTTAAACAACTCGGATTCTGGGATTCGCTCTTCCGAAAACTGATAAGGTATGGGAGGCTCGTTCATTTTCGGATTTTTAATTAAATCTCCTTCTGGATAAGGAAGACGGAAAGTTGCTGCCGTAGCTATTCCCACTACTACATTTTGCGGGGAACCATCCGGATTTTCGCGCAGGTTATTAGGAGCTGTAAATAAGTATGACGGGCGTACTCCTCTCTCTTGGTCATTCAGGTAATTAATTACATCTTGTTGTTTGTAGTAAGAACGGGCTACAAGGTCATACCAATAGCGTCCTTCCATGCAAAACTCCACGCGACGTTCATGACGTATAGTTTCCCAGTCAATTGATGTTTTCGATTCTAATCCGGCACGTTGACGCACTGCGTTAAAATATTGCAATGCTGTAGCATCAGAAGTAGAAGCTTGATTACCGAGGATAGCTTCTGCGTAGTTGAGATATACTTCTGCTAAGCGTAACATACTGTTGTATAATCCTGAATTGACCTCGCCTATGGCATCGTTATCACTTGATGTACCTGTTACATTTTTTTTAACATTCAACTGACTAGATGCTTCTCCCACTGCGTTTTCCGTATAGGTAAATCCACCTTCTGCTATTCTGATTTCTGGATAGTGGTCGCCATATCCCATCCATGTTGCTTTGCGGCGTATGGTGTCATTTTGTTCGTACTCAGAAATCATATTCCACGGACAGAAAGTGTATCCGCCCCAGGCATCACCTCCGGTCAATCCGGATACACAAGCCAAAAATCGTTGTTGAGAATTACCATTTCCATAACCAACTGAACCTTTCGCCCATCGGAATGCAAATAAAAGTTCAGTGTTACTTTCGTTATTTTCCACCTTAAATATATCTGCGTAGTTATTCATCAACTGAAAGCTGGAACTATGAATTACTTTTTCTGCGGCTTTTTTTGCAAGTTCCAAATAATGCTCATCGCGTGTTCCACAATTTGGATTTTCCCCGAAATTAGATGCGACTAAACCGGAATAAGCCAAATAAAAACGAGAAAGCATACCGTAAGCGCTATATCTGTCTACGCGCTTCTTATCATTTGAGATTTCAGGTAAGTATTTTGCGGCATACTCCATATCTCGTATAGCAAACTCGTAACTATCTTGCTGGGTATTTACGTTTACTATCGGATTGTTAATTAACACGCTCGGATCTTCGCAAAGAATTACGTTTTTCCATAATGAAACCAAATGCCAATAAGCTACGCCACGCATAAAGCGGGCTTCTGCATAATATGGTATTTTTTCTTCTTCCGAAACTGTTGTGTTATTTTTTATATCCGTCATAATCTTGTTTGATTGCTGAACAACAATGTACAGCGAAGCCCAAGCGTTTTGAAGTCCATCAGTAGTACCCGTAACTGATAGATTGTTAAACGGATTAATATAAGTCGAACCGGGAGCCAATAGATTGTAAGCCATTCCATCTCCTAATCCGAAATAAAATTTATCGTTAAAATCAAACCAGAACCGGTTGTACAATGGATACATCATTTGATCGAAATTATCCGATGAAACAACTTCTCCCTTAATTACATCTTGCGGCTCAAAATCAAGTTCGCAAGAGGTAAAAGTTAGCGAACATGCCGCTAAAATACCTGTTAATATATGTTTTGCTTTCATGTTTTTTTATTAATTAGAGAGTTAAATTTAAACCGAATGTGTATGTACGCGGAGATGGGTAACGAGAGTTGTCAATACCAAACGTCCGGTTTTGTCCTTCTTGAGTTGCAGTTGTCCCAATTTCCGGATCATATCCTTTGTATTTTGTCCAAGTATATACATTTTGCATATTGAATGACAATTTACATTGTGTAATGCCGATGCTTCTCATCCATACTCTTGGTAATGAGTAGGCTAACGAAATGTTTTGTAACCGAAGGTATGATCCGTCTTCTACGAAGCGATCTGAAAATTGGAAGTTGTGTCCAGAGGTAATCGAAGAAAGCGGCATACGAGGTTGCTTAGGATCTCCACCTATAATTTGCACGTTGCGGTAGTCGTTAGGTAATTCGGGGTTGATTAGTCCGACTTTGGCATAATCTAACGCTTCCGTATAAAGGTTGGAGATATTACGGAATGGATCGCTCAAGTAGCGGCGAGAATAATTTACTACATCATTCCCGTAAACACCGCTAAGCATAACTGTCAAATCCCAGTTTTTGTAAGTAAATGTATTTCCGATACCGTAAGTGAATTTAGGCTCCGGATTTCCGATAACTACACGGTCGGCTTCGGAAATTATGCCGTCTCCGTTTGCATCTTCATACATATAGTCACCAATCCAAATACCATTTTCGGAAATATCCCACATTTTACCGTTTGCATCAGCAGTTACAGGAGTACGAACAAGTTCTCCTTCCTTATTGTACATATAAAAGTCAGAAGCATTTTCAAAACGACCTATTACTTTGTATCCGAAAATCTGACCGATAGGCTCTCCTACAATAGTACGGTTTGTAATCGTACTACCGCCGCCACCGTAATTATTGTCGGATGTAGTACCATAGAAAACGCCTGTTTCCGTATTTAATTTCATTACCTTATTTTTATTGCTTGATAAAATGATACTAGAACTCCATCTGAAATCTTTGGTAATAATGTTTTGTGTATTTACAGTTATTTCAATTCCTCTGTTTCGTAAGGAACCAAGATTTCCCCAAGGTGCCGAACTTCCTCCCTGTGTGTTAAGCTCTCCGGAAGAAACTCCCAAATAATCAGGTAATGAAGTAATCATTAGCAAGTCATCTGTTTGACGGTTGTACCAATCAACGATAAGGTCGATTCTGTTGTTGAATAATCCTATATCAATCCCGATATTGGTTGAGTTCGTTGTTTCCCATTTTAGATCTGGATTTGGAGTGTTAGATGGATAAAGTCCTGGTCCCCATGGAGATATAGCAGTAGAATATACAGCATACCAAGCCGTTTCGTCAGGAATTCCCTGGTTACCTACCAACCCCCATCCTAAACGGAGTTTCAAATTGCTGATATTTTTACTCTCTTTTAAGAAATCGTATCCGGAAATTCTCCATGCAAAAGCTGCAGAAGGGAACCATCCCCAGCGATTTTCAGGAGCAAATTTGGAGGTTCCATCGTGACGCAATGTAGCTGTTAACATGTAAATGTCTTTTAATGAGTAAAATATGCGTCCAAATTGTGAAGAAAGGGCATTTTGGCCAGAATAATTGTCAAGTTGAGGGTCCCCACCTAAATCTAAACCGTTTGCAGTGTTAGTAGGAGACTTTGTTACCGCTCCATAAAGATAGCTCCAACTGGATGTTGAGTATTCTTGCCCCAACATAACATTTATCTTGTGAATATGGTTAATTGTTTTATCGTAAGTCAAAATATTGCGGTAAGTCCAATATTTGTTGAACTTTTTTGATTTTTCCGATTTGTTATCTTCTAAATATTGGGTTTGTGATAACTTGTAAGACGGCATGAATTGCTCTTGTTGTGTCATATTGTAATCAACAGCTAATTCAAAACGATATTTTAATCCTTTTAACATGTCATTAAAAATACCGATAGGTTGAAGCTCAAGATAGGTGTTCCCTCTTAAACCGAACATCTCCTGATTATTGTCTTTAAACGTAGCTAACGCAATAGGGTTAACCTGTGCGAATTCGGCATCGGTTGCTCCAAAAGAACCATCCGGATTATGTACTGGCACATCCGGAGTTGTTTGTAAAGCCTTATTAATTAGGGACTGGTCATCAACAGTTAATTCCTGGAATGTATTTGAAAATGCCATATTTACACCTGCCTTAGCCCATGGTTTCACATTGGCATCAAAATTTCCTGTTAAATTATAACGTTTGAATCCGGAACCGATAGCAATACCATCTTGATTCAAATAGCCGGCAGCAACGTTGTAAGTGGATTTTTCTGAACCACCGGAAATAGATAAGTTATAGTTTTGCATCATAGCGGTTCTAAACAACTCATTTTGCCAGTCGGTTCCTTTGCCAAGCAAATCGGGGCGTACAAAACTGTTATTTTTTCTTACATTTGGATTTCCGGCAGCAATCATATCATTGCGATGTTTTGCATACTGATTTAGATTTAGCATATCCAAGTGCTTTGGAAGTTCTTGTAAACCGATGTTAGTATTAAAGTTAATAACGGCATTTCCAGCTTCTCCTCTGCGAGTAGTGATGATAATAACTCCGTTAGAAGCTCGCGAACCATAGATAGCAGTTGCCGAAGCATCTTTTAATATGTCTATCGAAACAATATCGGAAGGATTTATAGATGCCAGAACGTTTGAATTCATGTTATTTGCATCTTGGCTAATAATAACCCCATCAATCACATAGATTGGTTCATTAGATGAATTAATTGACCCTGTACCGCGAATACGAATGTTTGACCCCGCACCCGGAATACCCGAACTTTGCTGAATCTGCACCCCGGCAGCCCGTCCTTGCAACACTTGGTCGATAGAAATTGGTGCGGACTTTGTAATAACGTCTGTACCGACTGAACTAACCGACCCTGTTAAATCACTCTTCCTCATCGTACCATAACCAACTACGACGACATCTTCCAGCGTACTAACATCCTCTTTCAAGGTAATATTAATACTTTCACGTCCTCTGACTTCCACCGTTTGTTTTTCGTAACCGATGTAAGTAAAGGTTAACTTTGCATCCGGTGCAACTGTTATCCGATATTGTCCATCAATATCGGTTACTGCCCCTTTTGAGGTTTCTACTTCAATAACACTCGCACCGACTAAGGGTTCTCCGGTCGGATCATTAATTGTTCCGGTAACCGTTATTGACTGTGCAAAAGCCCAGCAAGGGAATAGCAAAAAAAAGATTAAAAGCCTGAACGGCTTTTTCCGTTGAATTGTGTTTTTCATATAATAAATAATAAAGTATTACATCTTCGCAAATATACTCTACATTAATACTTCTTTGCAAATATTATATATTAAATGCTTTTCTTGAGGTTACATTTATATTTTCTTGCGTTACAAAACAGTAGCATTATAGGGGGTTGCAGCATTTTTATTATTCTTTCTCCCTATTTTTATCGGCATATTCTTTGGGCGACATGCCGTAAAATTCCTTAAATGAATTAGAGAAATGTGACAGGTTGGAAAATCCCAAGGCATACATCACTTCCGATACGGAAAGTTTTTTTCCGGAGAGTAAATCGGCTGCTTGTTTCAGTCTGATAGACCGGATAAAGTCGCGTGCCGATTGTCCGGTCAGCTCTTTCAACTTCCGGTGCATGTGTACGCGGCTCATGCCTACGTTTGATGCAAGCATTTCAACGTTTAGATCAGGATTGGCAATATTTTCGTTAATGATTTTAATTACTTTTTCGTATAGTACCTGATCGGACGAGCGCAATACAATCGGCTCTATCAGCGACTTATTTTCTTCCGTGTCAGATGCTTTTTGTCTCAGCCTCATTCTGTTTTCAATGATACTGCCGACAATACCTTTTAACAAGTCAATATTAAATGGCTTCGAGATATAGGCATCAGCACCGATATTGAAACCTTCGGTTTTGTCTTCATCAGTTGCCTTAGCGGTAAGCAGCACGACAGGAGTATGATTGATGTTGATGTTTGATTTCAGCTTTTTACAAAGTGTAATCCCATCCATTTCAGGCATCATCACGTCGCTAATAACCAAATCCGGTCTTTCTTTCAAGATCATTTCCAGTGCAATCTTTCCGTTGATTGCTTCAGATATTTTGTATGTATCGGTAAGTTCACTGTGCAGGTATTGGCGAATTTCTTCCTCATCATCCACCAGCAACACCTTATACTTGGTTTTCGGCTTTGCTTTTTTGCCTTCTTGCTCCTTGACTTCCAGATTTTCCGGTTTTATTTCTGTCTGTTTACGGATAGGCGGTTCCGGTAGTGAGTCATTTATATCCGTATCTATCTCATTCTTATTCAAATGTGCATTTCCCAAAGGCAGGCGGATAATGAAATTACTTCCTTGCACATCTGTGCGATTCTGCGCATATAGAATACCATGTTGTAATTTAACCAGCGAGCGTGAAAGGTGTAGTCCGATACCTGTTCCACCTACACTCAAATGAGCATCTCCAGCACTAACTTGATAAAAACGGTCGAAAATTTTCTCAATCTCATCCTCTTTAATACCTTTACCTGTATCGGAAATCTTTATTTCAAAAAAATCACGCAACTCATCTTTTCTATTTTTATCAGTTCCTTGCTGCAAGGTAACGGTTATTTCTCCTCCATCAGGTGTGAATTTAAATGCGTTAGAAAGAATGTTCATTACTACTTTGTCAAAATTATTCGGGTCTATCCAAGTGTTTAATTGCGGATTATCATAGACAAACGAGAAGTGAATTTTTCGTTTTTCTGCCTGATATTCAAATGTCCGCATAAAATCATTAATGAAATCGACCATATTGATCTCTCTGAATTTAACCGTCATCAATCCCTTATCTATTTTCCGGACATCCAGCAGCTGATTTATCAGTTGCAAAATACGGTTTGCATTTCGATACATCAGTGAATAGATTTTTTGTTTTTCACTATCTTTATTTTCAGCGATTAATTTTTCGAGCGGACTGATAATTAACGTCATAGGAGTACGAATCTCGTGCGAGATATTGATAAAAAACTGCAATTTGGATTCGTTAACCTGCTCGGCGTGCTCGCGGCGCATCAATTCATTTTTATGCCGGATACGATCTAAGATGAACCTTGCGACTCCCCATGCCAATAAGACAAACAGCGCAAAATAGATGAGATACGCCCACCAGGAGAGATACCAGGGAGGAGAGATGATAATCGTGATTATTTTTTCTTCCGATAAATTATTGTCGATGTTTGCCTTGATGCGCAGTTTATGGGTTCCATGACTCATATTAGTAAAATTGATACGGTTTACTCCCGGTTCGGTATTTATCCACATTGAATTAGTTCCCTCCATTTTGTAACGGTAGGATACCCGTGGTGCACTTCCGAAGTTAAAAGTCGAAAATTCAAAGGAAAACATATTGTCTTTGTGGTATAGCCGGATGGTATCGACATCGGAAATAAACTTATTGAACACAACATTTTTACCCGATTTTTGTCCGGCAATCACTGGTTTACCGGAAATATAAAACCTTGTTAGATAGATGTCTCGTGATAAATTTCGCTCTTTGATTTCAGAGGGGTAAAACGCAGTTATTCCTCCTGTTCCTCCAAAAAACATTTTTCCGTCTTGTGCTTTGAAGGAGGCTCTACGCATGAATTCGTTGCCTTGCAAACCGTCAAATTCAAAATAGTTGATAAAGCGGTTTTCGTTGACAATCAGCTTTGAAATTCCAAAAGAGGTACTTAGCCAAATATTACCAGCTTCATCCTCCAATATACCGCAGATGATATTACTCGACATGCCATTGGCAATGGTATATATAGTGGATTTTCCACTCGTTTTATCAAAACAGGCTAATCCGGTAGTTGTCCCAATCCAAATATTTCCCTTCGTATCTTGGTTAATGCTAAAGACCACGTTTCCCGGCAAGATGCCGGAAGGGTAAGTCGTAATTTTGCCGTTTTCTGTGTCTATACTCTGGATACCATTAGATGTACCGACCCATAAAATATCTTCTTTATCATAAAAGAGGTAATTTATCCAGTTGTTATTTAATTGTCGTTCAGTAGGTTGTGATTGTGAATAGTGGTCAATATATTTTTTATTCTTCAAATCAAGCAGATAAATCCCGGTTCCATTTGTTCCTATCCAAAGCCGGTTGTACTTATCTTTTGCCAAGGCGAATACCGAATTTTCGTCCAATGTCTCAATGTGGTTATTGATGTAGGTAGACCGTCCCGTCCGTTTATCCATATATGACAAGCCGGATAGATAGGCTCCAATCCAGATATTTCCCGAACCGTCGTCCAGCATTGTCATAACTGTAGACGGAACCGAATGTTCGTTTCTCGAAGGTACTAAATGACGCGACCCCCCTTTTTCTAACTTATAGATACCGTCATTGTCCGTGCCCACCCAAAGCACATTTTCATCGTCTTGCAACAACGACATAATGCAGCCTGATCCTATTGTGTTGTGGCTAAATGATTTATATCCCCAATATTCAAACTGATTGGAGATTTCAGGCAACATAAAAACACCTTTTTGAAATAGGCCAGCCCAAATATTTCCCTGTTTATCTTGAATAATGGTATGCACCTTCATCCTTGAAAAGTCAAATGGAGCGGAAGATAGTTGAAGGTCTTCCAGCCGTTGCTTTTGGTTGTTATAAATTTTAATTCCCTGTCCATCGGTACCTACTAAAAGCCGTTTTTTATTGTCAATCAGCAAACTTTTTATAGACAATGTCGAGTTTAGATTGTATGGCACAAGTTCGAAAATGCGCGTCCGGGTGTTGTATTTGTAAAGTCCGTTGGTTAGAGTACCAATAAAAATATTACCTTCCGCATCTTCGCAAACGGTCGATATTTGGTTGCTGCCGATTAAGTCGGGGGTTTTAAAAATAGTCACTTCATCGGTTTCCGGATTATACCGGTTTAGCCCTTGATTTTCGGAAGCAATCCAAAAAATACCTTTGCTGTCCTGAAAAATATACGACAGATACATGCTGCTCAGGCGTGAAGAGATACGATGATCGGTTTGGTAAACGCCCTTATCTTTGTTGAAACGAATAACACCATGCTCGGAAGAGGTAATCCAAACTTCGCCATTTTTACTTTGGGTAATACATGTAATATGCGGCGAAACGAGCATGTCGCCGTTGTATATAGGTACTTCTGAAAAATTATTTGTCGCCCGGCGATATAATTGCAATCCATTGATATTCCCTATCCAAACTTGTCCGGAAGTATCCTCAAACAAACATTTTACATAGTTATTTTTAATCGAAGTAGAATCATTGGGATTATTTTTATAGACGGAAAAGCTTACGCCGTCATACTTGTTCAATCCATCTTCGGTTGCCACCCAAACATAATTCCGGCTATCCTGGTAAATTGAATTAATTAAACTGCTCGAAATTGCATCGTTGGTCGAGAATAAAGTCCCCACCTGAGCTTTCAAAAAGAACGAAAGTTCAAATAAAAAACAGAACAGAAAAAATATTATTTTTTTCATCCGATTTTTTTAATAATATTGACGTAATAATTTATATAGAAAACAAAGATAAATAAATTTACAAAAATAATAGTAATGTGTTGAAGTATTTTGCCATTTCGTTATAATATATAAAAAATAAATTGTATACCTGCCTCGTGAGAGGATTGTGATATTTTTTCGTCAAGAGTTCTGACAGGAAATGAATTGACGAGTGAAATTACCAGGTAAATCTGCTGTTTTAAACGTTTTTTAACACGCTTATTCCGTAATAGCAATAAAAAGAGGAAAAATGTTTGACAAAAGTTGTTATTTAACAAATAGAAAGAGTATTTAATACTTTGATTTTCTATAAATGAAGTACTTTTGCGTCACAAAAAACGAAAGTTATGGGTTTTGATAAAAACACTGATGCTTTGTCCAAAATTACCAAAGACAGGCATCGAACAAATATATTACGAAAACATGAACAGAATTTTATTGCCTTTTTGGTACGGCATATACCTTCGTGCATTAATTCGGATATGTTGACTACTATTGGCTTGATAGGCAGTTTTATTACAGCTGCCGGTTTTGTACTGGCAACTTATTTTCAGCGGAATCTTTTATTGTTGGGCATTTTAGGCTTTGTCGTTAATTGGTTTGGCGATTCATTAGATGGGCGTTTGGCATATTTTCGTAATAAACCGCGTAAATGGTATGGTTTTTCACTCGATTTTACGGTTGATTGGCTGACGAATATTCTGATTGGCTACGGTTATATTGTCTATGTACGTGGGGGGTACGAACTAATAGGATTTGGTTTTGTCGTACTTTACGGTTGGGCAATGATGACTGCTTTGTTGCGTTATAAAATTACCGGAATTTACACAATTGACAGTGGTCTGCTTGGACCTACTGAGGTACGCGTTATTATTTCACTATTCTTGATTTTAGAAGTTTTGTTGCCGGATTCTATTATTTACTCCGGTATTTTAGCTTGTGTTATTTTGTTTATTGTCAATGTGGTAGATTTCTTGAAGTTATTGAAGTTGGCAGACCAAAAGGATAAAGAAGAACTTGCAGCCAAGAATGAAATAAAATAGAATAATTGTCGTGTTTGATAAGTTAAAAATTTTTGTTAAGGCTCAATTTTCAGCATTCATAGGTGGAGTGTGTGATTATTTGATTATGATTTTCCTTACTGAAAAGGTAGGTATATATTATCCTGTTTCTATTGCTATTGCTTGTATTTTAGGTGCAGTTATCAATTTTTCAATTAATAAAAACTGGTCTTTTTCTACTCAAAAGACTGCTTACCGCTTTTCTCTTACACAACAGTTGTGGCGGTTTGTACTGGTACTGATAAGTAGTATTATACTGAAAATGCTGGGAACATGGCTTTTCACAACATTTGCTCATATTGATTATAAGATAAGCCGCATTATTATTGATATTTTAGTTTCCCTGCTTTTCAATTATGTGTTACAGCGTTATTGGGTTTTTAAGAAGCTGGAATTGAAAGTCTGAAAAATAAAAACACTAAGATTTTTGAGGTTAATATAAAAGCTATTATTAAAAAACACAAAATATTTTGTAACTTAGTAATCAAAATATTCGATTAATAATCATTTTAATTATTCATAAAATGTTACAATTTATTTGTTACTCAAAATGTACCACTTGTCAAAAGGCAAGGAAATGGTTAGAAGAAAATAATATATCTTTCGAGGAAAGGGCGATAAAAGAAAAGAATCCTACTTATGAGGAACTTTCTTCCTGGTTGAAAATTAGCCAATTGCCCATCAGCAAATTATTTAATACGAGTGGATTGCTTTATAAGGCGGAAAATATGAAAGAAAAAGTAAAGGCATTATCCGAACCGGAACTTCTTGCTATTCTTGCGAGCGATGGTATGATGGTCAAACGCCCGGTATTGGTGGGAAATGATTTTGTTTTGTTTGGGTTTAAAGAAGAGGAGTGGAAAAAAGTTAAAATGGACAAATAATAAAATTTGCAATTTTGCCTTTAGCCAAAAATTGTGAATATGAATTATATAATACTCTCATAATTATTGATATTCCCAAATTTTGAGTAAACATCCCAAAACCACAAATAATCTTTTAATCGGCTATTACAGTCTGATTAAAATTTGCGGAAATTTATATCGTTAACAAAAATAATGTATCATAAAAAATAAAAGATTATGGCAGTAAAATATTCAGTAAACGAAAGGTAAAGCCCGGCTGCACTTAATTTTAATCCCCTCGAATTCCAAGGGATTAAGGCAATGAATAAAGACCCAGTCCGAAGGACTGAATATGACTAACCCCCAATGAAGCGTAGCGATTGGGGGGTGAGGATGGAGGTTGGAGATGAGGACTGGGAGCAAGCGAGGGCGAAGAGGACGCATAAAAACGAAGAGCCCCCATACCTGCAACCCGAAGGGTTGAACAAAAACCAAACATAATCAAAAAACGAACAATTAATGGCTTATACTCAAATTCTCTACCACATTGTTTTGCGAACCAAACACAGTGAACCTACTATTGCCCAGGGAAATGTCTCATCCTTATACAAATACATCTGGGGTGTCGTTAAAAACAAAAAAGGAAAACTATACCGCATAAATGGAATGGAAGAGCATATTCATATTTTGTCAGACCTTCATTCGAGCGTTGCCTTAGCCGATTTTGTCAAAAGCATCAAAGTGGCAACTTCCCTCTGGATGAAACAGTCCGCAGATTTTCCCGACTTTCAAGGTTGGGGAGAAGGATACGCAGCCTTTACCTATTCCTATAAAGAAAAGGAAGTATTAATCAATTATATTAGAAATCAGCAGGAACATCATCAGAAAGAGAATACGCAGGATGAATTAAAACGCCTGTGGATAGAAAATGGGATGGAACTTGACGAGCGGTATTTTGTATAGTTTGGTGTTCAAACCCCCAATCCGGAGGATTGAATGTGAATAACCCCCAATGAAGCGTAGCGATTGGGGGTATTTGGAGGGTATGGGGGGCATTTCGGCAGTATAACGATATAACGAATCCCCTCTCACAACCCGCAGGGTTGAATAACTAATAGACCGCTCATTATAAAATAGTTCAACCCTCCGGGTTGTGGTGTTGGTGTTTCTTTTACCCCCAATCGCTACGCTTCATTGGGGGTTATTCACATTCAATCCTCCGGATTGGGAATGTATAGAGAGCGGATAATCATAAAAACACAAAAAGCGGAATACCAACCGATACTCCGCTTTTTCAATTTATCTAAACGAAAATTTTACTTCTCATTACTCCAATCCATATTCGCCATACGAACGTATGAATTGTAACGTTTCTTAGCCATCTCCTCGGCAGCGGCAAAAAGCTCTGCTGATTCCGCAGGATATTGCTTAGCCAGAGAAGAGTAGCGAACTTCGCCTTTCAGGAAGTTTTGGAATTCGCTCCATTCAGGCTCCTTGCTGTCTAACTGGAATGGATTTTTGCCTTCGGCTTCCAATTCCGGGTTGAAGCGCCACAAGTGCCAGTATCCGCATTTAACGGCATTTGCCTCTTCGGCTTGCGCTTTGCCCATACCGCCTTTCAAGCCGTGGTTGATACAAGG
>QMCD01001019.1_pt1 | contig 18215 bp, 18 predicted proteins | sample 1821841 | NCBI WGS metagenome assembly QMCD01 (sample SAMN01991225, study PRJNA193472) | Termite gut metagenome, whole genome shotgun sequencing project. | isolation source: worker | host: Macrotermes natalensis
TAATCCTTGTAAAACTCGTTTTATATTTTGGGTTATATGGTTATCACCATTAATTATGCCAAGATAGTTGACATACAGTGCTAAGATACTTGAGTCATCTAATAATTTTCGGCTATTCCACAAAAAATCACTTTGAGGATAAAAAAGACCCAAATTCCAATATACAACAGAAACATCGTATCCCAATTTTGCGAGCCAGCTTTTTAAAATAGAATGTGCTGGGGAAGGGATATAGATATTGGCAGGTGGAGACCAATTTAATAGGATTTTTTTCATTTCGGATAGATATTATACAAAGATAAGAAAACATAATAATAATAATAATAATAATTTCTTATCTTTGTATAAAGATTTACTATATCTGTAACGTGCATTTTAATTATAGGATGATTAGACAGTACCTTAATCCTCAGCCTCGAATTCTTACCATAGCTCCTACGTATAGGTGTACGGCCTCTTGCGAAGAGTGTTGCTTTAGGTGCACTCCAAAGGTAGAGCAAGTAATGGAGCAGAGTAAAATATATGAGTACATTAGCGAAGCGGTTCGAACTTTCCCTTCAATTGATATTGTCGTTTTTACTGGAGGAGAGTGTTTTTTGCTTGGGGACAAATTGACAGAAATAGTTCGACATGTCGGATCATTAAATAAAATGACAAGGGTGGTTTCAAACGGCTATTGGGCTATATCTTACGAGGAGGCTATTCGACGACTTGAACCAATAGTATCAGCTGGACTAACCGAAATCAATTTTAGCACGGGTGATAACCATCAAAAGTATGTCCCTTTTAAGCATATAGAAAACGGACTGCGTGCATCCTACGATTTGGGGATACGGTCTATGTGTGTGTCTGTGGAATCTCCTCCGAATACATCGTTTAAATGTTCTGAAATTGAAGACAATATTGTTTTAGAGCCAATGATACGAGAGGGCTCTCTTATGGTTATAAATGCGGCATGGATGTCGTTCAATAAGCAAGGGAAACCCGACCCCCATAATTACATTAGGTGTGATACCCATAATCCATGCAGAAATATTTTTGAAGGTATTGTCATTAACCCTTACTCTCAGATGCTCTCATGTTGTGGAATAACAGTCGAATACAATCCATATTTAAAATTAGGCAGCATAGATGGGAACAGTATGTCTGAATTGTATTACAATCAATGCAATGATTTGTTCAAATTTTGGCTTCATGTCGATGGGCCAGCGTTCATTTATGATTTGGTAATGGAAGCACGAGGCATAGAAAAAACAACATTTCCTCACGATTGCGCATATTGCATTGAACTTGTGCGTGATTCAGAAAATATACCATATATTAGGGATTTATTTTGCAAGGAGTTGTCGAATGTTCTTTACAGGCACGAGATGAGAAAAGCGAATTATAAGTGCTAACTTAAAATATTTGTTTCTATGAAAAAGCCCAAGACTGCCATAACTAAAGTTGTTATAGGCGCAGTCTCATCGAGTATTCTTGCAGCGTCCTGCTCGAAAGGATATGATTTTGAGAATAGTGTCTATGGACCATTTGCCGATAACAAGATGACAAGGGGGATATCGTTGATCGATGTCGAAGAAAGCAACTTGTCCGACGAATTTGTTAGTAGGATTGAAGCGGTTAGCTCGATTGTAAATTTGATACTGACTGATAAAAAAGAAGCTAAATTATTTAGTAAGAATACTGAAACCTACCTTGCATCAAAAGAACTCTCTTTAAACATCACATTAACTAATCAAGAGAAGAAACTGCTGGTGGCCCTTAGTGACGAAGACATTATCAAGGCCGTGAGGAATAAAGATTTACAAGCATTCCTAAATGCATCAAATGACAAAGGATACCTTAGGTTAAGCAACGAAGAAAATGGATCCATAGAGTTGCGACGTATGTTTAAAACAGAAAAGTCATACGATCAATTTGTCAAATCAATTGAAGGATTAAGTTTGGGGCAATCTAGCCCTGAAGCTATGGAGGCGCTTATAGCAGTAGCCGCTGTAGTGGTGTATATTGCTGCAGGCGCGGTCATCTATGCTGCGGCAGCCACGATTGCGGAAACATATCTTGCAGTACACCATAAAGTTGCTGCATGGGGCACAATCCCTGTAAACACATCCATGCCTATTTCTGTCTTTAGGGAACCTGTATTAAAAATATGGACAGATAATAATGGGCCAATTTCAGACCCGAACTTCTATTCGGAACTTATTGACAAACAAACAAGTGTATTCGTAAATATGTTAGAGGCCGAGTTTTCCAACGTAGACAAACACGCCGTGGCAGAATTATTCAAACAACAACTGGAAGGATATTATGGACTCAAATAATTCAGAATTAATAGTGAACAATTTCAAATGGGATACAGAGGTCACTGTAATCACAATAATCGGAACAGTAATCTTAATGTCGGCAATAATCTCTGTCTGGACGGCAAAATGGCCGATCGGCACAGGCTATCTGAAATATCTTATCATTATGCCTCTGCTTTTCTCTATTTTGTACACCGCATCATCTACTCCTGTGAAATTGAAATTCGATGGTGCAAACATCGTGATCAAGAAGGCGATTGGTCGTATACAAATTCCATTGTCTCAAATTGAAAACATAGAAGAGATCAGCCCCCAAGACATTGATGGCTCGATCCGGACTTTCGGGAGCGGCGGTTTTTTCGGATATTTAGGGAGATTCCGAAACGACAGGATAGGACACTACAAAATGTATGCTACCAATAGAAAAAATCTGCTTTTAATCAAAACCACAAATGCGTCATACGTCGTAAGCTGTCCTGACTCGTCTTCGATGGTGAACAAAATTAGGGCGTCACTCATCAAGCAGTAAAATAGCAGGACTTGCTTTTATCGGGGACTTGCGGTCGTGGTGCGGTCGCGATCACATATCCAAAAACGACAACATCCTGTTAATCGTCAGATTGGCAGGATGTTGTCGTACCCGGAGCCGGGATCGAACCGGCACGGACATTGCTGTCCACAGGATTTTAAGTCCGGCGTGTCTACCGATTTCACCATCCGGGCGGCACAAAAAGCACCAAAAAACCGCAAAACGAAAACACAAAGATAACAAAAATTAACGAGTAACGAGACGCCGAAGTTTCGATTATTCGTGCTATATTTGTGGCGACATATTGAGTATTAACAACTTTTTTCTCAGGTAAACTAAGGAGCCGCCACTTGGCGGTGTTTGGCAAGGAGAAAAGATTGTTCGGCTCGGGGTTTGCTTTGGCGCGTAATGTGCCAAAGCAACCTTGGGTGTGGTGCAATCTTTCTTGCCTGGTTTCCTTAGACCTACCTGAGAAGATTGTTTAACCACACCTTTTTTTATGAAAACTTATGACGTTTTAGGGTTCGACTATTTGGTCGAAGGCGAATGGATCCGAATGTACGATTATGAGCCCGGGCGGTGGAAAATTGAGATTTCGCCCGACGGAGCTTATCACGATGTGTGTTTCCGTGGCGGCGGGGAGTTGCTCAGCGGGCAAGGATTTTGGCAAGATGGGATGTTTTACCTGAATGAGGAACAACGGCTGGTCACAAAAAAGGGAACTCTCCGCAAAGAGAGTGCCCCGCAAAAAAATAATTCCTAATATAATTAACCGTTAAAACTTTTCTCCCGTTCCGGTGCCGCCCAGACCGTCGTCCCAGCGAAACGAGGCGTGGGTGCCGTCGCAATAGGGTTTGTTCGACGCCTGACCGCACCTGCACAGCATCACGCGGTTGCGAATCTCGTATGTGAACCCGTCCGAAGCGCGCGCAAACGGGATCCCACCGCTGACGAATAGCCCTGCCGACGAGCGGATTTTGGGGTCCTCGACCAGACCGAGCTCCGGTTCGAGATCGGGTTCGTGAGGCTCTCCCGTCTTGTTGTCCCACGCCGACAGCCGCCCCGCGATGCAATGGTTAGCCGAACGAATGGTCATTTGGCGATGCTGCGGATCGTCGCTCTCGCCCACCTCGTTCCAGACGCGCAATCCGGCGTCGCAAAAACGGGCAAAAGCGCAGAATTTTTCGCTGTCCGTCAGGCTCAATTCGGGCCCTTCGTACACCTTTGCGCTGTCGAGCAAACCGCCCTCGGTGGCTGTCAGGCGCGGATCCCACTCTGCTTTGACGTGCGCTCCGTCGCAATAGGGCTTGTTTTTCGACTCGCCGCAACGGCACAGCGCAACCGGCTCGGTGTCCATTTTGAACTCTTTGCCGTCTTGCAGCCACCACACCTCGCCGCGGTCGTTGGGGGTGATAAATTTTTGTTTCAGCCGCGGACTTCCGTAGACCATCAGTGGCCCGTCTTCGGTTATCACGATTCGGAATTTCGGGTCGGCCTGCTTCGAGCCTTTCTGAATTTTAGCCATTTTAGTGGGAAGTATTTAGTGAATTTTGTCTATATTTGCGTCCTGTAAAGTTATCAATAATTATACCAATTATGGCGCGTTTATTAATATTTATTTCGATAGTTTTTGCCGTCCTGTTCGTTTCCTGCGAGAAGGAGGACACCCTCTCTTCGTTTGCCATTGTGGGCGACGATTCGATGGATTTCAACCCCGGGCAGACCAAACAGGTGGGTTATACGGCCAGCCATATTCGCAGCTATAACGACCCCAAGGTGCCGGAGGGATGGAGTTGCGTGAAGCAGGGCGACAAGTATGTCATCACTGCTCCGACGAGTGGCGGCGATATGACGGGCGAGATTTCGATCTCGGCCCGAGGCGATAACGACGCGCTTATCACTCGCAAAATCGCGGTTGCGGTGCGCACCGCGGAGGATATTAGCGACCGTCGGGCAAATAGTTTTATCGTTACCGAGCCCGGGAAGCGGTTCCGGTTTCAGACGGGTGGTTACACCGGGAATGTGAAAGGCGAGCGGATTTGGTCTACGTCGAAGACGGCGATCGTCAATGTCACCTGCGAAGATGGATATATGTACTTTGCGACGGGTGCAGGTGCGGATTTCGAGGATGCCAATGCAGTTATCGGAATGATGGATGCCGACGGGAATGCGCTGTGGAGTTGGCACCTGTGGGTGTGCAGGGAAGACCCCACGGAGCAAACTTTCGTGATGGGTTTCGGCGACGGGTACGAGGTTATGGACCGCAACCTTGGAGCCTTTTCGACCGCGCACGACGAGAGCTCTTTTGGGATGTACTATCAATGGGGACGTAAAGATCCGTTTGCGGGTCCGGTGGCGCTCTATGACCACAAGGGAGCGGTGCGGACGTACGATTTCGAGGTTTCGTCGCCCGAGGTCGGCACACCGGAATATGCCACGGCCCATCCGGCAACCTTTATTGCCGGGGCGGAGAACGATGGTTATAATTGGGGCTTCGGTGGCCGTCCGGGTGAGTGGAGAACTGCCATTCTCAACCCGTGTCCTGCGGGGTGGATGGTTGCCGATATGCAGGGTGTGGGTTACGATTTTTTTAAAGACCCGACGATTGTCGTTTCGAACGACGTGGAGGATTTCGCGGTCGTGGGTGAGTACGATTTCGGTTGGACTTTCGACGTAAAGGGATACGACCAGGGTATTTTCTTTCCGGCGGCTGGTCGAAGGAGTTTCAGTCCCGGTCTTGCAACGTGGGCGAAAAATTACACCAACATTGTCAACGACGAGAGTGGCGAGGGGTCGCCGGTCGGGTTTTATTGGAGCTGTTTTGCGGAGGGTACCGAGGGCGGCGGCGGCGCGGTGGTGTTCGGCGAAGACTATTTGAATCGCAACACGGGACAGGTGCCCAACGACGATATTGCCGAAACAGCCCTCGCGGGCGGTTTTCAGGTCAGGTGTATGAAAGCAGGTTTGTAACGCGATGCCCCTCATTTCGCGCGATATACCCATTCGTGTTCGGTACAACGAGACCGACCAGATGGGCATTGTCCACCATTCGAACTATATTTTCTATTATGAGGTTGCGCGCACCGAGTTGATGCGCTCGCTGGGCACCACCTATCGCGAGATGGAGGAGCGGGGCGTGTTGCTGGTCGTGCGCGATGTCCATTCCCACTTCATTGCGCCGGCCTATTACGACGAGGTGCTGACGGTGAGGACGTCTATCAACGAGGTTCCTGCCGTCAAGGTGACGTTCGATTTCGAGATTTTTAATGCCCGTGGCGAACTTATCCACACGGGACAGGTCGTGCTGGCTTGTGTCGACAAGCAAACCCGTCGCCCCAAGCGCGCGCCCGAGTGGTTCGTGAATATGTTGGCGGAATAATCGGGGCTTTTTTACTCGCCGCGCGAATAGTTTGGTGCTTCGCGGGTGATGGCAACGTCGTGCGGATGGCTTTCGGAGACGCCCGCATTGGTTATCCTGATAAATTTGGCCGCCTTCAACGCATTCAGGTCCTTCGCCCCGACATATCCCATTCCGGCCCGCAGACCACCCACCAGCTGATAGATAACCTCCGCCAATGTGCCCTTGAACGGCACCCGAGCGGCTATGCCCTCCGGAACCAGCTTCTTCACATCGTCCTCGTCGCCCTGAAAATAGCGATCTTTCGACCCATGCTGCATAGCCTCCAACGACCCCATACCGCGATAGGACTTGAATTTCCGGCCGTTATAAATTATCGTTTCGCCGGGCGACTCCTCCACTCCGGCAAACATTCCGCCCGCCATCACACAGTCGGCACCCGCCGCCAATGCCTTCACAATATCGCCCGAATAGCGCAATCCACCATCCGCAATCACACCCACACCACTGCCTTTCACGGCCTGCGCAACGTCGTAAATGGCGGTCAACTGCGGTACCCCGATACCGGCGATCACCCGCGTGGTGCATATCGAGCCCGGCCCGATGCCCACCTTAACGCCATCTGCACCCGCCTCGACCAGAAATTTCGCCGCCTCGGCCGTCGCAATATTGCCCACCACGACCTGCAACTCGGGATGCGCCCGCTTCACCGCCCTCAGCATCTCGCCCACATTGTGCGAATGGCCGTGCGCCGTGTCGATAACCACCACATCCACCTGTGCATCCACCAGCGCCGCCACCCGTTCCAGCGTGTCGGCCGTCACACCCACCCCGGCCGCAACGCGCAACCGGCCCTTCGCATCTTTCGACGCGTTGGGATTGTCCTTCAATTTGGTTATGTCGCGATAGGTCAGCAACCCCACGAGTTTGCCGTTTTTGTCCACCACCGGCAGCTTTTCGATCTTGTTTTCGAGCAAAATTTTAGACGCCTGGCCCAGGTCGGGGTCCATCGTGGTGATAAGTTTGTCGGAGGTCATCACCGCCTCTATCTTCTTTTCCATATCGGTTTGGAAGCGCAGGTCGCGGTTGGTCACGATGCCGATGAGCGTGCCATCGGGCGTCACCACGGGTATCCCGCCGATGCGGTGCTCCTTCATCAGGGCCAGCGCATCGCCCACCGTTTGCTCCTTGTGGATGGTGATAGGGTCGTAGATAAGCCCGCTGTCGGCCCTTTTGACTTTGCGTACTTGTGAAGCCTGGTCGGCTATCGACATATTTTTATGGATAACCCCGATTCCTCCTTCGCGCGCAATGGCGATTGCGAGGCGCGCTTCGGTCACGGTATCCATCGCCGCAGAGACGATGGGTGTGTGGAGCGGAATGCTCCTTGTGAATTTGCCCGACACATCCACCGTTCGGGGCAGAACTTCGGAATGGGCGGGAACCAACAACACGTCGTCGAAAGTGAGACCTTCCGCGACAACTTTTTCACCAAAAAACGACATAGGGATGTGGGATTAAAAATTTGGCAAAGATAGTGAAAGGTGAGCGAAAACGCAAACTCGGTTTGCAGTTTTCCGAACCGAATCCTATTTTTAGAACGCGGACGCGTTCAAAAGTACAAAAAAAACGATTAACAATCAGCGATTAGCTATTAATTAGCTACGCGGGCACTTATTTTCAGCCCGCCCGACCCCCCAACGGGCGGGCTGAACGACTTTCGAAGAAAGTCGAAACAATTTAATGCACTGCGTGCCTTGATTGTGTCTTCGACTCTCGCCTTGCGCCTCAGCCATTCGAGCAAGACTCGATGGCCTTCGGCTTAGCGGCGGGTCATCCTCACCTCGGCAACCGACGCCAAGCCGAGTGGCAAGGGGGCTTGCACCAGCTTGCCCGAGGTGCGAAGGAGGAAGGCAACGCCAAATCAAGCAAGCTTGTTTGCCCTCGCCTCGTCGACAATTCTTAACTCTCCAACTTCCGTCCTAACATTTTCTCGGCCAGGTGATGATCGCCGTGCGCAAGGGCTTCGCGAATAGCCGTCGACGAGACCTTTTCGATGCCGTCGATCGAAAATTTCGACGCTTCGTGAACCCGAAAACCATACTCCCTGCCCAATTCGCGCAGCTGCTCCACCCCACCCTCGCGATCACGCCCCAGCCGGTGGTTATACCCCACCACCAGCTCCGCCATCCCGAGCCAGCCCACCAGAACATCGCGCACAAACTCCCGGGCACTCAGTCCCCGCATCGTCTCGTCGAACGGCAACACCACCATCGTGTCGATGCCCTCTTTTTCGATAAGCAACTGCTTGTCTATCAGCGAAGTAAGCTCGCGAATCTCAACCAAAGGTTCAACTCGCCGACGCGGATGTTCGGCAAAAGTCACCACCACACTCTCTCCCTCCGCCAGCCGCGCTCGCGCCCGCAACTCGGCCAGCAGATGAAGGTGCCCCCGATGCACACCATCGAACGAGCCCACCGTTATCACAGTGGGCGTCGCCGAAAGGGGGGAACAATCGCTCCCATTATCAATAGTTAAAACCCTCACTATCAACCGTTTAATCCATCTTGCGGATCGACCCGCCGCTCGAACTGCTGATCCTCGATTGGGTGGGCGAACCCTTATAGCGAATCGACCCGCCACTCGACGCCGACGCCGAAATAGCGTCCGAAACCGCAATCTCCACCGACCCTGCGCTCGAAGTCTCCACATCAGCCCGACGAGCCATCAACTCGGAGCCCCTGAAACTCGCCGCACTGTTCGCTTCGACATCCACACTGCCCGTCTCGCCCGAAATCCGACAGATCGCCGCACTCGAAAGTTCAACGTCCACATCGCCGCAAACCACCGCCAACGAGCAAACCGCCGCACTCGACAATTCGACACTCAACTCGCGACTCTCCACCGGAACCGAAATGTTACCCGCGCTCGAAGCGTCGATTTCCACTTCGTGGCCCGTGATCGCGGTGTCGCTCTCGATCCTGCCCGCCGAACTCACCCTGAGTTTCGTTAAATTGGGGCTCAGAGGCATTGTAACCACGGTTTCGACCTTCAATTGGCCGATATTCATATTGCGCGGAGTGTAGGTTACTTCCACCTTGCCGTCGCGCTCAACGATCGACACGTGGGGCAAAAGTTTTTCGTCCGCCTTGATGGTGCCCGTGCCGTCGGTCGACGGAACGAGTATCACCCTGATCCCGCGCGCAACGGATAACTCCCTGTAAGTCAGCGAAATATCGAATTCACCATGAGCAACTCTTCCGCTTCCGCGAATAACCATTGCACTAACTGCGACGGTCGATGCGACCACCAACAAAACAATCAAAATCCACTTCTTCATAACATATAGTATTTGGTTATGCAAAGATATATATACTTTTCGAAATAAATGCTATCTTTGTGAAAAATTTTTCGATGTTTAGGGGTGCGATATTCGATATGGACGGCGTTTTGGTCGACAGTATGCCGATCCATTTAAAGGCTTTCGGCGCAACGGCGGCGCGCTATGGTGTTGATTTTCAGGCAGATAAGGTGATGGCACTGTCGGGTATGGGCAACCGCGAATTTTTTCGCGCCCTGTTTCCCGCCGACGTTCTCGAACAGGTCGGTTGGCAGCGGTTGGCGCAGGAAAAAGAGGCCCTTTATCGCGAAATTTTTGCCGCCGAACTCGCTCCGATGGCGGGTTTGATGGACTTTTTGAACGAACTTCGGACGGCGGGGATACGCATTGCGGTGGGCACTTCGGCACCGACGGCCAATATGGATTTTGTCTTCGACGGGCTCGGGATTCGCCCCTTTTTCGACGCGATTGTGAACGGCGATATGGTCGCTCGTACTAAGCCCGATCCGGAAATTTACACGCTGGCGGTCAGCAAATTGGGCCTCTCGGCGGATGAGTGTTTGGTGTTCGAGGATGCGGTGATGGGAGTCGAGGCAGCCCGTCGTGCCGGCGTGAGGTGCGTCGCCCTCACCTCCTCCGTACCTGAAGCGATACTTCAACAAACGCCGGGTATCTCGCTGATAATCAACGATTTTAGAGATGTGAATGTTCCGAGACTTCAGGAGCTATTCCCTCGATAAAGGACGATTTTTCGTCAAAAGGGCTCAGATTTTGCGCTGAACGAAATTTCGAAGGCGAGGATAGTACATAAGGTACAGACTCGCCTGAGAAATGAGGAGGCGTGAAAGATGAGTGCTTTTCACGGCAAATCAGAACGGATACCCCACCCCGAAATTCAACGCCGTATCCTTCCATTGAAAATGGTCGATCCACCGCTCGCCGAAGGGCCGCCCAGGGTTGTGAAGCTGCACGCCCCAATCGAGCCTCAGCACCACTAAGCGCAGATCGACGCGCACCCCGAAACCCGTGTTGAAGCCCAATTGACGATGGAAATTGCGCAGCCGGAATACCGCCTCGTCGGGATATTCGTCGGGTTTGGAGCGCATAAACCAGATGTTTCCCACGTCGAAAAACAGCGCGCCGTTGACCGTGCCGGCCATCGGAAAACGCAGCTCCAGATTGGCCTCCAGCTTCACGTCGCCCATCTGCGCGGGATAATTTTGCCGTTCATAAAGAGCCGTTCCGGGCCCCAAAGTGCGGACCGCCCAACCGCGCATCGAGTTCACCCCGCCTGCAAAAAACAGTTTTTCGAATGGCGGCGAAGTGGAGTTCCCATACGAATAAATCGCCCCTGCCTGCACTCTGTACGCGATCGCAGTGCGCGGAGCAAGCATAATTTTGTGCGAAAAACTGCCCTCGCCGCGCACATATTGCGAGAACCGAATGCCGAAAATTTTGTCGGTGAACGCGCTCAGTAAATTGCCCGTCGTCTCGAAATTTATGCGCGCCACGACCGCCCCTGCGTCGAGGTTACGGGGCTGATTATTAAACACATAGCTCCCCGAAAGTCCGGCTACGAGCTGATCGGCGTAACTCGCCACAAGGTACGGATTGTTCAATTGTTGGCTGAACGTGGGGTCGATGTGCCCCATACGGATGAGGTTGATGTCGAGCGGCCGCAGGGTCAGATTTTGCCATCGGCCGATGCTCCACGTGGTGCCCCAACTGAGACCGAAAAGTGCGCGCGAATAGTATACTCTATCTTGCCAATTGGCTGATAATGAGACAGTTGACGGATGCGGAAAGGTGAGCGAAACTTCCGCTCCGAGCTCGTACGAAAGTTTGCGCTCGCTCGATTTCAGGAACTCGAAACCGGCCGTCAGTGAACCCTCGAACAGCTCGGCTCCGCGAAAAGCGTTGCGATTTTGATAGCTCAGCGTGGTTCGCAGGCCGTAGAAACTCGACGTCGTGCTGCCCTCCATCTCGATCCCGAAACTTTGGCGAAGCGCGGGTGTTAACTTGATGTAAGCGTTTAATTTTTGTATGCTATCTTGCTGATTATCAGCGGGTTGAAAAAACGTATTTGCTGTTCGAAAAGTTCCCAGCCGCATCAATTTCCGCGAAGTTTCGGCCGCCGTCGAACCCGAATAGAGCGAATCGGTGTGAAGTTCTATCGCCCGCCGAAGCACCTTGGGGCGCACATTTTGGCGATCGCGAAAAACGATGTTCAACCCCTCGCGGGCGATAGTGTCGGTCGGCGGCGCGCTCGTTTCGACCGTGATTTCGCCCAACCGATAAACCTTGTGGTTCTCATATTCTGGCGTCCCGTCGGCAAAGTAATCCTTCAACTTTCTGCGGATAACCATTTCAATATCAACAAGTTGCGCCTTGCGAGTCGAATCGGCAACGTAGGCAATATGGCTGACATTGAAGTCGAAATAGCCTCGATCGCGCAGATTTTTCACAACCCGCGCACGCTCAGCATCCAACGTCTCGACGTCGAAAATGTCGCCTCGGTGAAGCAGCGTCGCGGTCGTATCGGCCATAATCTGAGGCGCCAGAAGCGAGTCTCGGAAAACGTATGAAATATTGCCTATTCGCGACGCAACTCCCTGATTAACAGCGTAATAGACCTTCACTTTTCGTCCGCGCAATGTATCCACCGAAGCCGTCACTACGCCCGAAAAAAATCCGCGCGAACGAACATAAGTCTGCAAAAAATCGACCGACCGCGCCGTTTCGTCCGCATCCCAAATCGCCACCGGATCGCCCGTTCGCCGCAAAAACCGGTTCCAACCGTTCTCTTTTTCGGGGTCGGCCTGGGCATAAAGCCACGCATAAAAGTTGGTCCCAAGGAACCGCCGATTGGGCGATTGCTGAACGTAACGACTTAACTCTGAGGCAGTTACGCGCTCTTTTCGCGACACCGAACGATCGACCTCAATGATATTCCGGCGCAGCAGATATTGCCCCTCGGGAATCCGCCGCGTCACCCCGCACGAACTCGCCAGAGCCGCCAGCACAACAAAAATCAACCCTTTTCGCCAAAACATCCCGCAAAAATAGGAAGAATTTTCGTAAGGAATTAAAAAAGGCGGCCATAAATTGACCGCCTTTTTTGTATAGCCTGATTCTACTTTTTTGTCAGAGCATAAATAGTCTCTCCCGACGAAGTGTTTACTACATTCATTCGGTTGCCGTCTATATAGCCCCGTAATTCTGCGTTGTCAGGATCGGTTGGGTACATAGTTACGTTCGGGTGATTGTACTCGTATGTGTAGTCATTTGATACCGCAAGAGGGCTGTTCGCAATATCTACAAATACGTTGCAATTAATGGCAGATTGAAAGGTTAGTCTTGCGATTGTTCCATTCGATTCGACTTCTTCCCATACTGTACCCGATAAAGACGGCGCGTTATTTTCGTCTTTACTACACCCTGCTAATGCGACTGCGACGATTGCCATAACGGCGAATAAAAATTTCTTCATTTTTTTTGTGTTTTATAGGTTTAGTTTGCAATAGTGCCTCTCTCAAACCTAATCGCACAAAAAGGCGCGCACTCACGATGCACGCCATCAGGGCTACGACACCCCTATACTCCTGCAAAGCAAGCACGCACCAGCGCACTTGCCTAAATGGAGTATATGAGCCTCAGCTAATCAATGTCGTAGTTTGATGGCGATTAGGCTACGGTGCAAATATAGTAATATTTCATAAATTTTTTATTACCTTTGTCTTAGATGGAAAAATTTCTTGTTGCAGGCGATGTTGCGATCCGCGTTTCAGATAGCCAGAAGGGCGATCGGGTGGTCGTTTTGTTGCATGGCTATCTCGAAAATCTGAATGTTTGGGACGATTTTGCGAAGCTTTTGGCCCCTCATTTCAGGGTTATTTCGATGGATCTGCCCGGGCACGGGATTTCGGAGGTTCGTGGGCCGGTCCATACGATGGGATTTTTGGCCGATACGGTTCGTGAAGCTTTACTTCAACTTGGCGTCGTAACTTGCTGTGTGATAGGTCATTCGATGGGCGGATATGTGGCTCTTGCGATGGCCGAAAAGCATCCCGAGATGGTCGATCATTTGGTGCTTTTTTCGTCTACCCCGAACGCCGATAGTCCGGAGAAAAAGGAGCATCGGGAGCGCGAAATTGCCATTGTCGAGAGCGGAAAAAAGGAGCTTTTGGCGCGTACTTTGCCCGCAAAAGGGTTCGCCGCCGAGAATCGCGCACGGTTTGCGGATGAGATCGAAGACTATGCCGAACTTGTGCAACTCACTGAGGATCAGGGAATTACAGCACTTTTGCGGGGACTTATGGAGCGGCGCGATATGAACGAGGCGATGCGTGCGTTGCCTATGCCGCAACTTTTGATTTTCGGGCGCAAGGACGAGTACATTTTGCCTTCGGTGGCCGAAGATGTGGCGCGGAACCAGCCTCAGGCGCAGGTCGTTTGGCTCGAAAATTCGGGACACAACGGTTTCATCGAACAACCTGCCGAAGCACTTGAAGCGATACTTCACTTTTTGAATAATAACTAATTGGATATGAAGAAGATAGCTATTTCGGCCGACCACGCCGGATTCGAATTGAAAGAGTTTTTGACGGGCTATTTGTCGTCGATCGGATACGAGGTTTTCGACTTCGGGTGCTACTCCGAGGAGCCCTGCGACTACCCCGACGTTGGCCATCCATTGGCCGAGGCCGTTGCGAAGGGCGAATTTGTGCGCGGGATAACTGTTTGTGGTTCGGGTGTGGGCATTAGCATCGTCGTAAACCGCCACAGAGGTGTCCGTGGGGCACTTTGCTGGACGACCGAGATCGCCGAATTGTGCCGAAAACACAACGATGCGAATGTACTTTGCCTGCCCGGGCGGTTTATGGATAACGACACGGCGCGGCAGTGCGTCGACATTTTTTTGGCCACCGAATTCGAGGGCGGACGACATCTAAAACGGGTTCAAAAGATAGATAAATCGTTATGAATCAGCGTTTTGACTTGGCGATTATCGGCGGCGGGCCGGCAGGGTATGTGGCGGCGGAGAGGGCTTCGGCGGCTGGGCTCAGGGTGGTGCTTTTTGAGCGTCGCGAGTTGGGCGGAGTTTGCCTGAATGAGGGTTGCATTCCTACAAAAACCCTGTTGTACGGTGCTAAAACCTATGTTTCGGCACTTTCGGCCGATAAATACGGAGTGTGCACTGAGGGTGCTTCGTTCGATTATGGCCGTATGGTGGCGCGAAAAAACAAGGTTGTGCGCAAGCTTGTGCTCGGCGTGAAGGCCAAACTCGCTGATATAGAGGTGGTTAGGGGGTCGGCCGTCTTGCAGGGGCGGAGTGCAGATGGTTTCGAAATTATGACCGAAAGCGGTGAAAGTTTTACTTCACAAAATGTGCTGTTATGTACTGGTGCTGAGGCAGTTAGGTTGCCAATTCCTGGGGCAGAAACAGCTCTCACGAGTCGCGAAATTTTGGAGCTGAAAGAGCTACCGAAGTCGCTTGCCATAATCGGCGGCGGGGTGATCGGGATGGAGTTTGCAAGCCTGTTCAATTCGCTGGGAGTGGAGGTTTCGGTTGTTGAACAAATGGATGAGATTTTGGGTGCTAATGATCAAGAAATCAGCGAGTTAGCACGTTCTGTTTACGCCAAAAAAGGAGTCGATTTTCATCTTTCGAGCACTGTCACCAGGATCGAGGACGGGGTTGTTTTTGTGACGAGTCCACAGGGCGAACGGCAGGTTGTTGCCGAGAAGGTTTTGGTTAGCGTCGGTCGGCGGCCGAATGTGCAGGGGATTGGGCTGGAAACGCTTGATATTCAATTGAATAGCTGTCGCGGAGTTGCCGTCGACGACCGGATGCGGACCAATGTCGAGGGGGTTTATGCGGCGGGCGACGTGACTGGATTTTCGATGCTGGCCCATACGGCCTATCGCGAGGCGGAAGTGGCTGTAAATCAGATAGTTGGCGTGCCCGACAGGATGAATTACAATGCCGTTCCGGGCGTGGTTTACATCAATCCAGAGGTTGCGTCGGTCGGTTTGACCCTTGCCGCCGCCCGAGCTAAGGGACTGAAAGTCAAAGAGTTACGCCTGCCGATGAGTTATTCGGGTCGATTTGTGGCCGAAAACGAGGGCGGCGAGGGGATTTGCAAGGTCGTCGTGATCGATTCAAAAGCCGAAAAATGCCCCACGGCGCAGAAGCTTTTGGGCACGCAATACGCTGATGGTCAGGTAGTTGGCGTTCATATCATCGGCAATCCGGCGAGCGAGATAATTTGGGGTGTGAGCCTTGCCTTGGAGCAAAAAATGACGGTCGATGGACTGCGAAAAGTGATCTTCCCCCACCCCACCGTGAGCGAAATAATCAGAGAAACTGCATTTTTATGATGAAGGATTTTGCCCCCGTTGCCGACGAGATTCGTTCGCTTGTCGAGGAGTGGGAATCGCGCTTGCAGGCTATTCCGGTGGCTGTTTTGAGCGATAAAACCAATTCGCAGAACCGCACTGTGAAGCAGATTTTGGGCCATTTGGTCGACTCGGCGTCGAACAATTTGCATCGGATTGTCCATTTGCAGTATGGTGCCAGTCCGCTCTTTTTTCCGGACTATGCGGCGCATGGCAATAATGATCGCTGGATCGCGATTCAGGGCTATCAGAGCGAGGATTGGAGCACGATCGTCCAGCTTTGGAAGTGGTCGAACCTCCATTTGGCGTATGTTATAGGGCGGGTCGACAAGGCAAAATCGGGTAATCAGTGGATCGCCGGAACGGGCGAGTTCATTTCACTTAACGACGTGATTATCAACTACTTACCCCATCTGAAACTACACCTGAACCAAATCGCGGAACTCCTGTAAAAATAGAAAAGCCTCCCCGTGAAAGGAGGCTTTCTATTTAGGAAGAAGGTTCAGAATCCGGCTCCGATGCCGAGGAAATCTTCGGCTTTGAGGGCCGCGCCGCCGATGAGGCCGCCGTCGACGTCGGGTTTGGCGAAAATTTCTTTGGCGTTGTCGGGTTTCACGCTGCCGCCGTAGAGTATCGGGGTTTTGTCGGCGAGCTCTTTGTACTTGACTGTCAGCGTTTTACGAATGAATGCGTGCATTTCCTGCGCTTGGTCGGCCGTTGCGACTTTGCCGGTTCCGATGGCCCACACGGGTTCGTATGCGATGATGAGTTTGCGGAATTGTTCGTCGGTGAGGCCGAAAACCACCTCTTCGAGTTGCGCTTTGACCACGTCCCACAGTTTTCCGCTTTCGCGTTCTTCGAGCGTTTCGCCGACGCAATAGATTGGTACTAAGCCATTTGCGTATGCTAAGTTCAACCTTTTGTTTAACTTTTCGGAGGTTTCGCCGTAGTATTGACGCCTTTCCGAGTGGCCCAAAATCACATAGTCGACCCCCAGCGAGGCTATCATTTCGGCCGAAACTTCGCCTGTGTAGGCACCTTTGGCCTCGTCGGCACAGTTTTGGGCACCGACCCGAATGTTGGTTCCGCGCGTGATCTTCGTAACCTCACTCAGATGGGTGTAGGGCGGACAGACGATATAGTTGACCGACCCGCAGTGGGTTCCGATCCCTTTCAGAATACTCTTTACCAGTTCGACGCCTTGTTCGGGCGTGGTGTTCATTTTCCAGTTTCCTGCTACGATTTGTTTTCTCATAATTATTTAGCTATCAATTAGTTATGCTCTGCTATTTGAAGTATTACTTTGGCTGCGGCGTCGGACGGTCGGGTGCCGTCGGAGGGCTGCAATTTCTGGAGAATTTCGCGTGCGGCGAAGACCTGCTCTTCGACGGCGGAAGCGTCACTCAACAGGCTTGTTGCACAGTCGGCGATCGGTTCCGGCCTGCAGTTTTCCAGCACAAATTCGGGCACTATCTCCCTGTCGGCCAGCAGGTTAATGAGATTTGCGAAACGTATCGTCACCACCCGTTTAGTCAAAAAATTGGTCAGCCGGTTGAAGGTGTAGGCTATCAGATGGGGCACCCCGACGGCGGCAAGTTCGAGCGAGACCGTGCCCGATTTTGCAATAGCTATCTCACTGATAGCGAACGAGTTAAGACGAAAATCCAAACTATCACTTGACTTCGGTTCAATGACATACAGTCCCTCAAACCTATCCCTCAAAATAGCGACGGCATCGTCGAAAATCGGTTTCAAACGCCGAGTTTCACTCTTTCGCGAGCCCGACAGCACCGAAATCACGCGCACACCCTCGGGAATGCCCATCGAGGCGCGAAAAGCGGTCGGATCCAACCGTGCTTCGGCCACCCGTTCGACCACCGGATGTCCTACGAAATCGCACCGCAAGCCATGTTTTTCGAAATATCGACCCTCGTCGGGCAGCAACGTCATCAGCCGGTCGACCAGTCGTGCGACACTGCGCGCGCGACCCTTTTTCCACGCCCACACCTGCGGCGCAACATAGTGAACCACAGGCACTTTCGACCCTCTTTTCCGCAACCTTTTCAACACCGCACTCACAAAACCCCAACTGTCGACCGTCACCAAAACGTCGGGCTTCCAAGCCTCTATATCGTTGATTACCAGCCTAATACGTTTCAGAATCAGGGGCAGGCGGGGCAACACTTCGAAAAAACCCATCACCGAAATTTCGGATATGTCGAACAGGCTTTCGCGCAGACCGGCCGCGAGCATCTCCGCCCCGCCCACGCCGCGAAACTCCAC
>QMCD01001181.1_pt1 | contig 18194 bp, 32 predicted proteins | sample 1821841 | NCBI WGS metagenome assembly QMCD01 (sample SAMN01991225, study PRJNA193472) | Termite gut metagenome, whole genome shotgun sequencing project. | isolation source: worker | host: Macrotermes natalensis
ACAATATAGGCGAGCAAGGACCTGCCGGCGGCATTGTGTTTTATGACAACAAAGGCACAGCCTTTGAAAATGCAGACTGGCGTTATCTGGAAGCGGCGCCTGCAGATACTGAAGCAATTACAAGTAGCGCGATGTGGGCGGAATCTGGAAACAATGTTGAAGGTACAGAAACATCAATTGGAACCGGACAAAAAAACACCCTGATCATTGTGGAGTATCTGGCAGCTAATCCAACTGTAGCCGGATATGCAGCGCAGCTTTGCAGCTCATTGACCGATAACTACTTAAGCAACGACTGGTTCCTGCCAAGTATAGAAGAACTTAATCTGATGCATCAAAACATAAAGGAACTTGGAGAATTCAATGATGGTTTTTATTGGTCTTCCTCGCAGTCCGGTAGTGATTACGCGCAGGCTTATGATTTCATCAACGGCAATCCCGTCGAGCAGAATAAGGGTACTCCCTGCCTCGTTCGTGCCATTCGGGCTTTTTAGCCGGGGTGTCAATCTCCGAAAAGGTCAAGCTGTCTGCAGGACAGCAGTGTGGTTAGGTTGTAGGGTACAACATATATAGGGCAATACTGATTAGAGTCAATTTAATCAGTATTGCCATAGCGTAGTTTTAAAAGAGGCGCGGGAACCGTCTTACTCGCGGGCAAACGTCGAACCGGAGGTTCGTGGTTGCGGACGTTTGCCTCGGGAAGGTTCATTTCAAAAATATTTAAAAAAAAATAAAAATTCGCTTGACCTTTTTTTTTAGTTTTGATAAAGTTTAATCCAATCCCCTAGGAGTTTGTGGGGTAGGAAAAGTTTCAGGAGTTTTTTAAGAATGCCTACTATTAATCAGTTGGTCCGTTTTGGAAGAAAACAGGTAACCACCAAGACGAAATCTCCGGCTTTGCAGTCTTGTCCGCAGAAGCGCGGCGTTTGTACTCGTGTTATGACTGTAACGCCCAAAAAGCCGAATTCGGCTCTTAGGAAGGTAGCCCGTGTGCGCCTTTCACATGGAACCGAGGTTACCGCCTATATCCCCGGAATCGGACATAATTTGCAGGAACACTCAGTTGTTTTAGTCAGGGGCGGTCGTGTAAAAGACCTTCCCGGTGTACGTTATCATATTGTACGCGGCGCGAAAGACACATTAGGCGTAGCGGATCGCAAACGAAGCCGCTCAAAATACGGCGCGAAAAAGCCAAAGGCTTAAGGTTTATTATGGGAAGAAAGAAGAAAAGTGTAGATCGCGGCATTTTGCCGGATCCGAAGTATAACAGTGTTGTAATTTCAAAGTTTGTAAACCGCATGATGTGGGATGGAAAGCGCGCGCTTGGTTTGCGTGTTGTTCATGACGCGCTTGCTGTTATTCAAACGAAAATCGATAAAGAACCACTTGAAGTTTTTTTTAAAGCGTTAGATAATGTAAAGCCCGTGGTTGAAGTTAAATCACGGCGCGTTGGCGGAGCAACCTATCAAGTTCCTATGGAAGTTAGGGAAACCCGTCGCGAAGCGCTTGGTATGCGGTGGATTATCAATGCCGCTCGTGCGCGCTCAGGAAAAGGCATGGGAGACCGGCTTGCGTCGGAAATCTTAGATGCTTATAATAATACCGGTACCGCCTTTAAAAAGAAGGAAGATACACACAAAATGGCTGAGGCGAACAAAGCCTTTGCTCATTATAGATGGTAAGTAAGAAGTTTTTTGCTTGGTTTCCAAACCGATCATCTAAGCGGATTATCGCAAGATGAGATAGGTGGAACGAACTGTGGATAATAATTGCGTAACGCAAAAAAAGCGTAAAGGCAATTTCCGCTCTTGATCGTTTCATATCTCATTTGTATAATCATTTAGTAAAGTTTCGTTGTCTGGTTGCGTGCCGTTGGTTTCGCTCAGAAGCGGATTTAATATATTTTGTAATTATTAGTGCCCATAAGGAGGACACAAGATGGCAAAAGATAAGTTTAATAGAACCAAAGTCCACATGAATGTTGGAACGATTGGTCACGTTGACCACGGGAAAACAACGCTTTCTGCGGCTATTACTGCGCACTGCGCAAAGAAATTTGGCGATAAAGTTTTAAATTACGATGAGATCGACAACGCGCCGGAGGAAAAAGCACGCGGTATAACAATTAATACCAGGCACCTTGAGTATCAGTCAGAGAAACGTCACTATGCTCATATAGACTGTCCGGGACACGCGGACTATATCAAGAACATGATTACAGGCGCTGCTCAAATGGACGGCGCAATCCTGGTGGTTTCCGCTCCGGATTCAGTTATGCCTCAGACTCGCGAGCACATTATTCTTGCTCGTCAGGTAGGCGTACCTAACATGATCGTATTCCTAAACAAAGTAGACCTTGTTGATGACCCTGAGCTTCTGGAATTGGTTGAAGAAGAAGTAAGAGATGTTCTTACAGCAAACGGTTTCCCCGGAGACAAAATTCCTATTATCAAAGGTTCCGCTTTTAAAGCGATGTCCGAACCTGACAATCCTGAAGCAACAAAGTGTATCGACGAATTGCTTAATGCTATGGACAGCTATTTCCCGGATCCGGAACGCGATTCCGATAAGCCCTTCATTATGCCGATTGAAGACGTTTTCACAATTCAGGGACGCGGTACAGTTGTTACCGGTAAGGTAGAGCGCGGTGTTCTTAAGCTTAACGAAGAAGTTGAAATCATTGGTATTAAGCCCACAAAGAAAACAGTTGTTACCGGCATTGAAATGTTTAACAAATTGTTGGACGATGCTCAGGCTGGCGATAATGTTGGCGCGCTTCTTCGTGGTATTGACAAGAAGGAAGTTGAACGTGGTCAAGTGCTTGCGAAACCCGGCTCAATTAAGCCTTTCAGCAAATTCAAAGGTCAGATTTACTGTCTTTCAAAAGAAGAAGGCGGTCGCCACAGTCCGTTCTTTAGCGGTTACAGACCACAATTCTATTTCCGCACCACTGACATTACAGGAACTGTCAAACTTCCCGAAGGCAAAGAAATGGTTATGCCCGGTGATAACACAGAAGTAATCGGTGAATTGATTCACCCGATTGCAATGGAAAAAGGTCTTCGTTTTGCTATCCGCGAGGGCGGCAAAACAGTAGCTTCCGGTCAGGTTACCGAGATTATTGAATAAATGAGATGACAAGCATTTAATCGCTAAACGGTTAAATGCTTGCAAGCCTTGGAGGAATGATGGCGAAGGAAGGAATACGCGTAAGATTGCGCGGTTTTGACGTAGAATTGATAGATCAGAGCGCAAAATCTATTGTTTCGGTTGTAAGGAAAGCCGGTGCGAAAGTTACCGGTCCGATCCCGCTGCCGACCAGGATTAATAAGGTTACGGTATTGCGCTCGCCTCATGTGAATAAAAAAGCCCGCGAGCAATTTGAGATGCGGACTCATAAACGATTGATAGATATAATAAATCCATCTGCGGAAGTGATGGATTCTTTGATGAAGCTTGAACTGCCCGCTGGTGTAGACGTAGAAATCAAGCAATAAATTTTTTACCGTAGACGGTTTTTATCTGAAGATAGTCAGGTACGAATAGCGTGCGGATAACGGAGAGCAACGATGTTAGGGCTATTAGCCAGAAAAGTTGGTATGACACAGGTCTTTGACGAGGCGGGTAATTTATTGCCCGTAACGGTAATGCGTATAGACCCAAATGTTGTCATCGCTAAAAAAACAAAGGAAACAGACGGTTATACAGCGGTAGTTGTAGGTTTAGATGAGGCGAAGAAAAACCATGTAACAAAAGCTCGTGCGGGTCAGTTTCCTGAGAATATTACCCCAAAGAAGCAGGTTCGCGAATTACGCGATTTTGAAAAAGATGTTGCTGTGGGTGACGCTCTTGGAATTGAAGTGTTGGAAGGTATTCGATATGTCGATGTTTCCGGCGTATCTAAGGGTAAAGGTTTCCAGGGTGTTGTAAAACGCTATGGTTTTGGCGGCGGACGTAAAACTCATGGTTCTAAGTTTCACAGAGAACCCGGTTCTACAGGACAGAATACCTATCCTCATAGAACTTTTAAAAACAGAAAACTGCCGGGGCGGATGGGACGTGAAAGCGTAACATCTTTGAGCCTAAAAGTAGTAAAAATGGACACTGAAAAACAGCTCATTATGGTGAAAGGCGCCGTTCCCGGTGTTAATAAAGGTCTTGTACTTGTACGGGCAGCTGTTAAGAAGGGGCGGTAAAAATGAACTGTAAAGTGTATTCAACAGAAGGAAAGGAACTGCGTACCATTGACTTGGACGACGCTGTTTTTGGTCTTCCTTTCAACGAAGATTTAGTTTGGTATGCTATCAACAATGAGCTTGCGAACAAGCGCCAAGGTAACGCGAGTACAAAAGGACGCGCTGAGGTTCACGGATCAAACGCAAGACCGTATAAACAAAAAGGTACGGGGCGCGCGCGCCGTGGTGATAAAAAGTCCCCAATACTGGTGGGCGGCGGCGTAACTTTTGGTCCAAAGCCTAGGGATTTTTCTTACGCAATGCCTAAAAAGGCAAAGCGTCAGGCTATGAAGACGATTCTTAGTTTAAAAGCGCAAAGTGATACTTTAAAAATTATCGAAGATTTTTCCATAGAATCAGGAAAAACAAAAGAACTCGCAAAACTGCTCGGGAATTTTGAATCCGGTTTGCGGACAGTGCTTATTCTGAAAGATGACGATCCAATGCTTAAAAGAGCCGGTGCTAATATCCCGTGGCTTAAATTCCTTTCTTATAATCGTTTGCGGGCGCATGATTTGTTTTATGGTCGGCAAGTAATAATGTTAGAAACCGCTGCTAAAAATTTAAGCGAGTTTTACAGTATAAAGGAGTCCGGTGAATGATTCAGTATGAAGATATTTTATTGGAACCGGTACTTTCCGAAAAAGCAAATCTTTTGCGTGAAGAGGGAAAGTATGTTTTCAAAGTAGCGCAAAAAGCTACGAAGACACAGGTTAAGGAAGCTGTCAGGAAGCTGTTTAATGTAAATCCCATTTCTTGTACAACAATGATTGTGGCCGGTAAGCCAAAAAGACTTCGCTACCGCAAGGGATATACTTCTACATGGAAGAAGGCAATTGTACGTCTTCCCAATAACGAGAAGATTGCGATCTTCGAAGGCGTATAAGGTAAACAATTATGGGTATTAAGACATATAAACCGATAACTCCGGGTCTGCGGACAAGGGTAAGTCTGGATTTTTCAGATTTGACCAAAGGTGCAAAACCGGAAAAATCACTTACTAAAGGTAAAAAAGATAGAGCCGGAAGGGATTCTTTTGGAAGGATCAGCGTTCGCCATAAAGGCGGCGGACACAAGCGTCGTTACCGTGACATTGATTTTAAAAGAGATAAAATCGGCGTTCCGGGTAAAGTCGCTTCAATAGAGTATGATCCAAATCGAAGCGCAAACATAGCTCTTATTTTCTATAAAGACGGTGAAAAACGTTATATTATTGCTCCCAGGGATTTAAAAGTGGGTGCGGTAATTATGAACGGTCCTACAGCTCCTATTGAGCTGGGTAACGCTCTTCCTTTGGAAAATATTCCGCTTGGTTTTACTGTTTATAATATTGAGATGACACTTGGTAAAGGCGGACAGTTAGTCCGCTCTGCCGGAACAGGCGCGTTAATAGCCGCGAAAGCCGGGGATTATGTTACGCTTAAAATGCCTTCCGGTGAAATGCGTATGATATTTAAAAAATGTTATGCGACAATCGGCAGTGTCGGCAACGAAGATCACATGAATACAACTTTGGGTAAAGCCGGTCGCAAGCGGTGGTTGGGTGTCCGCCCGACAGTGCGCGGTATGGTAATGAACCCGGTTGACCATCCACACGGCGGTGGTGAAGGAAAGAACAAAGGTATCCATCCTGTTACGCCTTGGGGTCAGCCTACTAAGGGATTTAAAACCCGCAAAAAACATAAGCCTTCTTCAAGGTTTATTGTAAGCCGCGGTAAGAAGAAATAGCATGAAGAATAGTTTCATGTTTGATTATACTGTGCGGACTGTTGCCGCGCGAGGCAGAGGTTAGGAAGGGAGTATGTCAAGATCTGTTAAGAAAGGACCTTTTATAGAAAAGAGCCTTTATAAGAAAGTGTTAGAGTTGAGCAAGTCCGGGGAGAGGAAAATGATTAAAACTTATTCCCGCTGTTCTACGATTATTCCGGAAATGGTTGGTGGAACTATTTCTGTCTACAATGGGAAGACTTGGGTTCCGGTCTATATAACGGAAAACCTTGTTGGTCATAAACTTGGCGAGTTTGCGCCTACCCGTATTTTCCGAGGACATGCGGGTTCAGATAAAAAAGCCGGGTCGAAATAGGCAGGATTATGAAAGAAAATAAAACAGGTTACAGAGCCATCAGTAAATACCTTATGGGTTCGCCCTATAAAATCAGACCGGTTGCGGATCTTATCCGCCGCCGTCCGTATCCGGAAGCTGTTTCTATTCTGGAAAATATGCCTCATAAGGGCGCGCGTCTTATCGGCAAGACTGTAAAGTCAGCTGCTTCAAACGCGCTGTCAGATAACAAAAAACTTGATGAAGATATGCTTTATGTGCGTGATATTTATGTTGACGAAGGTCCTCGGCTGAAAAGGCTGTGGTGCCGCGGTAAAGGACGGGCGGATATGCAGTTAAAAAGGATGTGCCATATAACTGTAGTAGTTGATGAAACGGTAAAACAAGCGGTTGCTAGTTCACCAACCAAAAAGGCGGCTAAGTAATGGGACAAAAGGTAAACCCAATAGGGCTTAGAATCGGTATCAATAAAACATGGGGTTCTCGTTGGTATGTAGACCCTAAAGAGTATGTTGATTCTCTTCATGAAGATTTGCTTTTGCGTAAGCTTATTATGGATATGCCCGAAACAAAAGGGGCGGATATTGCAGAGTTGGAAATTATTCGTCACCCTCAGCGGATTACGATTACTATTCATACAGCGCGTCCGGGTGTAATCATTGGCGTTAAAGGCGCTAATATAGAGAAAATCGGCAGTGAACTTCAGAAAAAAGTCAGTAAAAAAGTACAGATTAAAATTAAAGAAGTGCGAAATGCTGATAATAATGCGCAAATTGTGGCGCAGAATATAGCCCGTCAACTTCTTGCCCGCTCTTCATTTAGGCGTACAATGAAGCAGGCAATTACAAACGCAATTAAGAAAGGCAACGCTCAAGGTGTGAAAGTTAGGCTTTCAGGACGGCTTGGAGGCGCGGAAATGTCCCGTACCGAAGAAGCCAAGGAAGGACGTATCCCTCTTCATACTTTGCGTGCGGATATAGATTATGGTTTTGCCGAAGCGCATACTCCTTTTGGTTCTATTGGGGTAAAAGTGTGGGTTTATAACGGCATGAAGTACGGAAAAGAACAGAAAGAAGACGCAGGCGCTCTTGTCCGGAAACGGCGCGAACGGGCTCCTGTTAGAGGTTAGGTGTAAATATGTTAAGTCCGAAACGTGTAAAGCGCCGGAAGGTGCAAAGAGGCAATATGCCCGGAAACGCAACAAGATGTAACAGCGTAGCATTTGGTGATTACGCCCTTGTTGCGTTGGACAGAATGTGGCTTACAAACCGTCAGATAGAAGCGGCTCGTATTGCAATAAATCGTCATGTTAAGCGCGGCGGAAAAATGTGGATACGGATTTTCCCTGACAAGCCTTATTCTAAAAAGCCGGCGGAAACCCGCATGGGAAAAGGTAAAGGCGCTCCCGAATACTGGGTAGCGGTAGTAAAACCGGGAACGGTTATGTTTGAGCTTGGCGGCGGAATTAACCGCGCACTCGCTGAAGAAGCAATGATATTAGCGGGAGCAAAATTGCCTATTAAAACAAAGTTCGTCGCTCGTGAAGATATGGAACTTGGGGCTTAGGGGGTAAGATGAAAAATTCTTTCAAAAACTTAACATATCCTGAGTTGAAAACCAAGCGGGAAGAACTGAAAAAGAAATACATGGAATTTCGTTTTAAGATTGTTATCGGTCATGTAGACAATCCTCTGCAAAAACGTACATTGCGCCGTCAGATTGCCCGGCTTAACACTTTAATCCGTGCGCATGAGATTGCGGAACAAAAGGCGGCTAAATAATGGCAGAACAGATAATTAAGACAAAAGCCGGTAAAAAAGAATTTATCGGAACAGTTAAGAGTGATAAAATGGAAAAAACCATTGTGGTAAGCATTGAAACTCTTAAACTTCATCCGCTTTATAAAAAGTATGTTAAAAGGGCAAAAAAAGTAAAAGCCCATGACGAAAATAACGAAGCGAAAATAGGCGACCGCGTCCGCGTGGTTGAGTGCAGACCAATCAGCAAGGAAAAGTGCTGGACGCTTGCGGAAATTATTGAGCGAGCCAAATAAGGGGAGATAGAGAAAATGATTCAAGTTGAAAGCTTCCTGAATGTGGCGGATAATTCAGGCGCTAAGTTGGTTCAGTGTATTAAAGTTCTGGGCGGCACACATAGAAGATATGCGGGAATTGGCGACATTGTTGTTGTGGCGGTAAAAGAAGCGTTGCCGACATCGACCATAAAGAAAGGTTCTGTCGAAAAAGCGGTAGTTGTGCGTACCCATAAAGAGTACCGCCGTCCTGACGGAACTTATATCAGATTTGACGATAACGCCTGTGTTATTATTGACGCCGCGCTTAACCCAAAAGGAAAGCGTATATTCGGACCGGTTGCCCGCGAATTAAGGGAAAAATCTGAGTTTATGAAAATTGTTTCTCTCGCACCGGAGGTATTATGACAACAGTGCATAAATTTAAATTAAAGAAAGAAGATACTGTCGAAGTTATCGCCGGTAAAGATAAGGGCAAACGGGGCAGAGTTTTGAAGATTCTTCGCGACAAAGACCGTGTTCTTGTTGAAGGTGTTAACCTTGTTAAAAAAGCGCAGAAAAAGCGCAAGCAGAATGATCAAGGCGGAATTATCGAAATTGAGGCCGCTCTTCATTCTTCTAACGTAATGATTGTTTGTAAGAAATGCGGTCCTGTTAAAATCGGCTATAAGATTGACGGAGACAAGAAGGTTAGGGTTTGCAGAAAATGCGGGGAGGCGCTGTAATGGAAAATTATGTACCCCGGCTTAAAAAGATTTATAAAGAGCAGATTGCTCCGGAACTTTTTAAAGAGTTTAACTATAAATCAGTTATGCAGATACCTAAGTTGGAAAAAATTGTGGTAAGCATGGGTGTTGGCGAGGCTCTTCAAAATAAAAAGCTTCTTGACGCCGCTGTTGATACATTAACTCAAATTACAGGGCAGAAAGCTGTAAAGACAAAAGCGAAAAAGAGTATAGCTAACTTTAAAATAAGAGAAGGTCAGGAAATTGGGGCGAAAGTAACTTTACGCGGTACAATTATGTATGAGTTTTTTGACAGACTTGTAAACGCGGCTCTGCCTCGTGTTAAAGACTTTCATGGTATAAATCAGAATGCGTTTGACGGTCATGGAAATTATTCGCTTGGTATTCAAGAGCAGATTATTTTCCCGGAAATTGATTTTGATAAAATTGAGAAAGTGTCAGGATTGAACATTGCGATAGTAACAACTGCGCAGACTGACGCGGAAGCAAAAGCATTCCTTGCGAAATTCGGAATGCCTTTCAGGAAATAGGGGGTAAAATGGCAAGAAAAGCTATGATCGCAAAGGCGCAAAAAACGCCAAAATATAAAACGCGAAAAGTAAACCGTTGTAGAATCTGCGGAAGACCGCGTGGTTTTCTTCGAAAATATGAAATGTGCCGTCTTTGCTTCCGAAAACTCGCGAGTGAAGGGCTTATTCCGGGCGTAACAAAATCTAGCTGGTAGGAGGAAAAAATGAGTGTATCAGACCCAATCGCAGATATGTTGACAAAGATACGAAATGCCGGCATGGCAAAACATGAAAAAGTAGATATTCCCACCTCCAGGCTGAAACTTGAGATAGTCAAGATTTTGAAAACCGAAGGGTATATTAAAAACTTTAAGAAGGCAAACCAAGAGGGTGCGAATGTTATCCGGGTTTTCCTTAAATATGATGACGAAACCGCCCCGATTATTCACGGTATTGAAAAGGTGTCAAGCCCGGGAAGACGTGTATACATGGGCTATAAGAATATGCCGAGAGTATTAAACGGCTATGGAACCCTGATCGTTTCCACGTCACAGGGTGTAACAACAGGCAAGAAAGCAGCTGAGAAAAAAGTCGGCGGCGAAGTTCTTTGCACCGTGTGGTAAGGGGTAGGAAGTTATGTCGAGAATCGGAAAAATACCGGTTAAAGTGCCTGCCGGAGTCAAGGTAACTTTTCAGAATGAAGAGATCCTTGTCGAAGGTCCGAAGGGAACACTTAAACAAAAATACCACCCTGTTATTCTTTTTGAAGAAAAAGGCGGGGAAATAATTGTAACTCGTGCAAACGAAGAAAAGCAGACAAGGGCTTTTCATGGTTTGTACCGCAATCTTTTGAGCAATATGGTAACAGGGGTTTCTTCGGGCTTTAATAAGTCGCTTATTGTTACAGGCGTAGGTTACCGCGCGGAAGTGCAGGGAAAATTATTGTCTATGAGTCTTGGGTACTCAAACGATATTTTTGTCGCTATTCCTGAAGGGCTTACAGTAGCTGTCGATCAGACCGGCAAGGTAACAATCAGCGGGATTGACAAACAGCGGGTTGGCGAGTTTGCGGCGCAGGTTCGCAAATTAAGAGGTCCTGAGCCTTATAAAGGTAAGGGTATCCGTTATGAAGATGAAATCATCAAACGGAAAGTCGGAAAATCAGGTGTAAAATAGCATTGCTATTTAAACCATGTTATATAGGATAATATATGTTGCGTAAAATGTTGGAAAAAGACAGAAAGCGGCTTAGAAGAAAAGTACATATTCGTAAGACGATTTCAGGTACTACTGAACGTCCGAGAATGACAGTGACTAAGAGCAACCGCCGTATCTCAGTTCAGGTTATTGATGATACTAAGGGGCATACTTTGGCGTCCGCTTCGACTCTGGAAAAAGATTTGAAGGATATTAAGGCGACTGTTGCGGGAGCTTCTCAGCTTGGTGAAATAATAGGGAAACGCCTATTAGAGAAAAACATCAAAACAATAGTTTTTGATCGCAACGGATATTTGTATCACGGGATAGTAAAGGCTTTGGCTGACGGAAGCCGAAAAGCCGGTATAGAGTTCTAGGGGGCATAATGGCAGCGGATAATATAGAAGCGAAAGAAACTGAAAAATCGGCAGATGTAGAAACAGTGGTCGGAACTGAATCTTCCGGTGGAGCGGAAGCTGTTTCCGGAGGAACTCGTACCGAAGGCAGAGGCCGAGGAGAAGGACGCCGCCGTGAAAGGGGCGGACGCGACAGGGAATATGTCGAAAAAGAATTTGTAGAAAAATTGGTAAAACTTAACCGTACTGCGAAGGTTGTTAAAGGCGGACGCCGCTTTTCTTTCTCGGCTCTTACGGTTATCGGCGATCGCAAAGGCAGAGTCGGCTATGGTTTCGGCAAGGCAAATGATGTTTCCGAAGCTATCCGCAAAAGTATCGATAAAGCGAAACGCAATATGATAAAATTGCCGGTTAAAAACGGCACTATTCCGCATGAAGTAACAGGGCTTTTTAAAGCTTCGAGAGTGCTTCTTAAACCTGCTTGTTCGGGAACCGGTATTATAGCCGGAGGTCCTGTTCGTGCAATTATGGAAGCCGGCGGTGTTACCGATGTGCTGTCAAAATCTATCGGAGCATCCAGCCAATACAATGTGGTTAAGGCAACTTTCGATTGTATCAGTAAATTAATGGATGCCAGAACTGTATCCAGAAACAGGGGAAAATCCCTGAATGAGCTGTGGGGTTAATATGGCAAAGATAAAAATCAGTCTTGTAAAAAGTACAATCGGTACTCTTCCCAGACAGCGCGCTACAGTCCGCTCTCTTGGTCTTCGTAAGATTGGTTCCAGTTCTGTGCAGGAAAAAAGCCCTGCTGTTATGGGAATGGTAAAAGCGGTTTCTCATTTAGTGTCGGTAGAGGATGTAAAATAATGCACGATTTTGATTTACACGCTCCAATAGGTGCGAATAAAAAGAAAAAGGTACTTGGGCGCGGACAAGGTTCCGGCAGAGGAACTACAGCGGGAAAAGGTAACAAGGGACAGAAAGCGCGTTCAGGCGGCAAGACTTATGTCGGTTTTGAAGGCGGACAGATGCCTTTGTACCGCCGTCTTGCGCAGAGAGGGTTCTCTAATTATCCTTTTAAAAAAGAATGGCAGATAGTAAATCTTGGGCAAATTGAAGAATTTTTCGAGTCCGGCGAGACAGTTGAGTTGGCTTCTCTTAAGAAAAAAGGACTTGTAAAAGGCGTAGACCCGGTAAAAATTCTTTCTAAAGGTGATTTTTCAAAGAAATTAAGTTTTAATGTTGCGGCGGTTTCAGCGGGCGCGAAAGAAAAAATAGAAAAAGCGGGAGGCGATTTAACTTTAAATCCCCCTAAATCTAAAGAGCTGCCTAAAAATAAAAGTAAAAAAGCTGCAAGCGGCGGAAGGGTAAAGGGCGGAAAAAAATAAATGGCTAATCCGATAGTTGGTATTTTTAGAGTAAAGGAACTTCGTGAACGTATACTTTTCACATTTGGAATGTTGGTAGTTTTCAGGGTTGGGGCGGTGCTTCCAATACCCGGAATCAATGTTCGCGAGTTGTCACGTTATTTTTATGATCAGGCAAGTTCCGGAAACCCGATAGTTGACTATTTGGACTTGTTTGCCGGCGGCGCGTTTTCGAATTTTTCGGTATTTATGCTTGGGATTATGCCTTATATTTCAATGTCGATTATCATGCAGCTTTTGCTTATTGTTTTTCCCGCGCTTAAAAAAATATCGCAGGAAGACGGTGGGCGTAAAAAAATTAAAAAATGGCAGCGTTATGGGACTGTAGCGGTTTGTCTTATTCAGTCTTTTGCGGTTACTCAGTATGCGCAGGCTATTTCACGCAGTGTTGATAATCTTCTTAATATTGGTATGGTTCCTTTTACTTTAATTGCGATACTTACTGTTACCACAGGGACTATGTTCCTTATGTGGATTGGCGAACAGATTACAAAGCGTGGAATCGGCAATGGTGTGTCGCTTCTAATTTTCGCCGGTATTGTGGCGCGCCTTCCGTCCGCGTTTATAGAACTTGGACAGAAAATGAGAGACGGCGACCTTAATCCGGTTTTTGTATTTATTGTCTTTGTGATGTTTGTTGCGGTAGTTGCCCTGGTAGTTTTTGAACAGCAAGGGCAGAGGAAGATTCCTGTTAATTACGCAAAGCGTGTTGTCGGCAGGAAAATGTACGGAGCGCAGAATACTTATATACCTTTTAAAATAAATCCTTCGGGCGTTATACCTGTAATTTTTGCTTCGTCAATTCTTACTTTCCCTCTGCAAATTGCGCAGACTGTGGGCGGTAATGTTGCTTGGCTTGCAAAGGCTGCGGCTCTGTTAAGCCCGACAGGTACGCTTTACAATGTTTTATATGTATTGCTTATTATTTTCTTCGCTTATTTCTATACTCAGGTAACACTTAACCCCATAGAAATAGCAAAACAAATTAGGGAAAACGGCGGCTCCATTCCCGGGATTAGAACTGAGCGTATTGAAGAATATCTTACAAAAATCCTGAACCGTATTGTACTTCCCGGCTCTATTTATCTTGCTTTGATAGCTGTTATTCCGACTATTGTTATAGCGGTTATTCCGGCGTTCCCCACATCGGTTGCTTATCTTATGGGCGGTACTTCTTTGCTCATTTTGGTTGGCGTTGATTTGGATACGATGAGTCAGATTGAAGGGTTGTTAAAGATGCATCACCATGATGGTTTGGTTAAGCGCGGCAGACTGCGGGGGCGTAACCTCTAGTTACACAGGCAGTCGAAGCTTGGATCAAGGTGTCTTGTAAAAGTTATGGATTTAGGAGATTATAAAGAATGAAAGTTAGGACAAGTGTAAAGCCCATTTGCGATAAGTGCAAAGTTATAAAACGGAATGGGATTATTCGTATTATTTGTGAAAATCCCAAGCATAAACAAAAGCAGGGTTAATTATGAAACTTTGTTTCATATTCGATTTTATGTGCAGCGCGGCTGCGCGAAGTAGAGGTTGACATGGCGCGTCTTGTAGGTATTGACTTACCGAATAAACATTTGAATATCGCATTGACCTATATTTTTGGTATAGGAAGATCAAGTGCAGATGAAATTTGCGAAAAAGCAAAGCTGGATCCTATGCGTATGATTAATGATTTGTCGCAGGAAGAGCTTAATGAGCTTAGGCAGATCATCGAAAGAGATTACAAAGTTGAAGGTCGTTTGCGCACTGAAGTTGCGTTGAATATAAAACGGCTTATGGATATTGGTTGTTACCGTGGCTTACGGCATCGTAAGGGACTTCCTTTGCGGGGTCAGCGGACAAGAACAAATGCCCGTACACGCAAGGGTAAAAAGAAAACCGTTGCCGGTAAGAAGAAATAGGTTGGAGGAGTGAGTGGCAGCATCTACCAAGAATACTAAAAAGAAGAAAGAGAAAAAATCAGTATATGAAGGCAATGTCTTTATTCAGGCAACCTTTAATAATACAATTGTTACAATTACCGATTTGATGGGAAACACTGTTTCTTGGGCAAGTTCGGGAATGTTGGAATTTAGGGGCGCTAAAAAATCAACGCCTTTTGCCGCCCAAACTGTTACCGAGACTGCAGCTCAAAAAGCGATGCAGGCAGGTTTACGAGAAGTTCATGTTTTTATTAAGGGTCCCGGTATTGGCAGGGAATCTGCTATTCGTCAGCTTGGCGTAATGGGTATTAAGGTTAAATCGATTAGTGATGTTACGCCTATTCCGCATAACGGCTGTAGACCTAGGAAAACGCGCCGCATATAATTGCGCTGCGGAAAAGAATAAATAGCGAGATTATAGGGAGAAGAAATATGGCAAGATACACCGGCCCTGTTTGTAGAATGTGCCGTGTAGAACAGAAGAAGTTGATGCTCAAGGGAAACCGTTGCAGGAGTGATAAATGTCCAATCAATAAGAAGCGGGCGGCTCCCGGAAAAGATCCCAAGGGTCGGGCAGGCAAAAGGTCTGATTATGGAATGCAGCTTAGAGAAAAACAAAAGCTTAAAAGAATTTATGGTATGCTGGAAAAGCAGTTCAGTCTTTTCTTTGAGCGCGCTCTGCGTATGCCAGGCATTACCGGTGAGAATCTCTTTGTGCTGCTGGAACGCAGGCTTGATAATGTTGTTTATCGTCTTCGCTTTGCCGCGTCAAGAAGTCAAGCAAGGCAGCTTGTGTTACATGGTCACATTTTGATTAACGGTAAAAAAGTAACAATACCTTCTTATCTTGTAAATCCTGAAGATGAAATCAGTATTGAAGAAAGCAGTAAAAATATGGCTCTTGTTAAAGATGCGCTGAAAGAGTACGGCAAGTCCGGCGTTATGCCGTGGCTTAGCCTTGATCCTGATGCGATGAAAGGGAAGTTCCTTGCGTCTCCGCGCCGCAGTGATATTACCGATCTTGGTGATATAAAGGAACAGATGATCATCGAATTATATTCTAAATAAATAGGAGATGTCATGGCCCGTAAGAACCTTATGAAAGGATTCAAACGTCCAAAGAATAACTTTGAGCAGATTGAACACAGTTTAACCTATGGCAAATTTGCTGTTGCGCCGTTTGAACCGGGATTTGGTACAACGGTAGGAAATACTCTACGCAGGGTTTTACTTTCTTCTATTCAAGGATATGCGATAACTGCGGTTAAAATTGTATCTTATGACTCAAACGGAACGGCGCATAATGTATCAAGTGAGTTTGAAACAATTCCAAATATAATTGAAGACACACTTGAGGTTATTAATAATCTTAAGCAGATTCGTTTGAAATTGCCTGATGATTTAGAGCAGGATACGCTGCTTTATGAATGGTCGGGAAGCGGCGAGATACAAAGCGATGATTTTGCGAGAGTAGGACAGGTAGAAATTCTTTCGACCGGACAGCATATTATGACTCTTATGGAAGATGCTAAGCTTGAAGTTGAAATTCAGATTGATCTTGGCAGGGGTTATGTGCCTTCCGAAGTTAATGAACGTTATGTTGAGGTTATCGGGACTATTCCAATGGACGCGATTTTCTCGCCTGTAAAAAAGGTAAAATTTGCCGTTGAACCGACACGAGTCGGGCAGAGGAATGATTACGATAAATTGATTGTTGAAGTCTGGACAGACGGGACGGTAAGACCGGAAGACGCTCTTGCTGAAGCTGCGAAAATTGCCAAGGATCATTTTTCAGTTTTTATTAACTTTGATGAAAACAGCTTTGGTCTTGACGATGATATAGAAGAAGGCGATGAGCAGATTCGAAAAGTTTTGAATACTCCGGTAGAAGAGTTAGAACTTTCTGTTCGTTCTTCAAATTGTTTGAAGAACGCGAATATAAAAGACCATCGGCGAGCTTATGCGGAAAACCGAAGATGATATTGCGCGGACGCGCAATTTTGGAAAGAAATCCCTTCAGGAAATTAAAGAGAAACTTGCTGAGTGGAACTTGAGTCTTGGGATAACTGATCTTAGTGTTTTGAAGAATGTTCGTATGGAATCTAAAGAAAAGGAAACTGAAAATGAAGCATAAAAGAGGATTTAACCCTCTGCAGCGAATGGCGGCTCATCGTAAAGCGCTGCATAGGAGTATGGTTACGTCTCTGTTTAAACAGGAACGAATTAGGACTACAAAAGCGAAAGCTCTTGAAATTCGCCGGACAGCGGAAAAGATGATTACCCGCGCAAAGGAAGATTCTGTTCATAACCGCCGGATTGTTTCAGGTCGGCTTTATGATGAAGGTATTGTTGCGAAACTTTTTACGGATATTGCTCCAAGAATGAAGAGCAGAAACGGCGGTTATACACGGATAATCAAGCTGGGTGAACGTAAAGGCGATGCCGCTGAAGTTGTAATCTTGGAGTTGGTAGACTATAAACTTGATGTTGACGGCGATAAAAAGAAGAAAGATAAAAAAGCAGAAAAGTCCAAGGGCGAAGGTAAGGGGAAATAAATGTCTAAAGCACACAGAGGCAAGGGAATTCGGGAATTGTTTGCCCAAGGACGAGGCGAATGTCCGGTTTGCAAGAGAAATAATGTAAAAGTTCTTTATGAAATGGATTCAGGGGATCAGAAATTTAAAATATGTAAAACCTGTAAGGCGGCGATTAATTAAACACGGGAAGAAAAGTCTTCCTGTTGTTGAGAAAGCGGAAGAAGCAAAAGCAGAATCTGCCGCCGAATAAAGCCTGTTATATCCTTTTGTAAACCGCCTTAGAAGCGTTATTCGCTTCGCCTTGAAAAAGGTTTAAGGCGGTTTTCTTTTTTCTCTATGCTTTCAAGAACAATTTCCGCAAGGCGCTTAAAGTGCTGCGGCAGTAATTCAGCGTCTACACTGTTGTAATACTCAAGTAAAGTCTGCAATTCAGTGCGGGCTTGCGGGTATTTACCTTGTTTATAATGAATAAAAGCGATTTCGTATTCGGCGGTGATAACAAGATCGGTATTACTGCGGTTTCGATCAAGCAGGGCTTGGTAGTATTGAAGCGCGATAGTGTAACGGTTTTTGTCATTCCGTAGCGTAGAGCGAGGAATCTCTTTTGGGAGCGTGAGATTCCTCGCTCTACGCTTCGGAATGACAAATGCTCACAACAGATGGAAAAATCATGATTGAGAACGAACTCACCACAAAAGAGACCCAGGTGATCGCCACGGCACGCGCCATGATGGCAGCCGCCCGTACCGCCCCAAAGGGTAAGGGCTTCGACCAACTCGAGATCATCACGGTATACGGCGACCAGATGCGCGATCTGGCGGAACAGATGCGCCGCTATGCCGAGACGTCGGGGTACGGTTTCTTCCTGCGCGACGCCCAGAACGTCGAACAGGCTCAGGCCGTCGTCATCATCGGAACGACCTATGCCGCATTCGGGCTGAACTGCGGGTTCTGCGGATTCCCCACGTGCGCCGACAAGGCCGACGACGGGATACCATGCGCGATCAACACCAACGACCTGGGGATAGCCATAGGTTCGGCCGCCGCGGTTGCCGCAGACCACCGCATAGACAGCCGCGTGATGTACTCCGTGGGCCGTGCTGCGCTCGATGGTCACCTTGGAAATCCCGCAAGCGTAGTATTTTTGCTTAATGTGCTCGCGGAT
>QMCD01001022.1_pt1 | contig 18160 bp, 25 predicted proteins | sample 1821841 | NCBI WGS metagenome assembly QMCD01 (sample SAMN01991225, study PRJNA193472) | Termite gut metagenome, whole genome shotgun sequencing project. | isolation source: worker | host: Macrotermes natalensis
GGTATATTGACAAAGTAATAATTTTGTGATTAGTAAAAGATACACTAAAAAGGTACACTTTTAAATAGACACTAAAAAGGTATACTTTAAAAACTTTTTACAAAAAGTGTTGACACATTTGCAAATACATGTTATTATATAAATATCAACGGGAACGTTGGACATGATTGGCGAATAGTGAAAAGCACACTTGCAGAAAAGCTTAAAAAGAATACGAGGTATAAATAAATGACAAATAAAGAATTACAAAAATTAATAGAATCAATTGATGAAGTTGATTGTCTAGATGTTGATTGTGAAGACTGTGAATTTAATATAGACTATTCATGCATTCTTCTTGAAGTAAGAAAAATAGCTAAAGAAAGAGGTGCAGTAAATGCTTAGACAATTATTTATGATACTGGATTACACATTTGAAAATAACCATAGAGAAGAGATTAACGGTTTCTTTAACGAATTAAACTCTACTGAAAAGGTAGCCTTTTTAATAGAACTTCAAGAATACGGCTTAACTATATTTTTAGATAAACCATTCATTAACACAATTTCACATATACAAATGATTTACAAAATAAGATGTGCAAGTAAACAAAATATTTTTTAAAAAACTGTTTACACGTTTGTAAAAATGAGTTATAATAAATACATGGTCAAGGAAAAGACCTTAAAACCAAGTTTTCATAATATTTTATTTAACATCCCTAGTTTAATAATCTTTTCCTACGAGTTTACACGGTTCTCATCAAAAACCGTGTACCAAGTGGAATCCTAAACCACTATATAATTATACTGGCGAGTACTAAACACGCAACGTATATTGATGAAAAATAAAATTTACTGGCGAGTAATAAACGCAAACTTTTTCGTTCTATGTTAATTTTGTCAAGGAATAGACTATAAAACCAATTAAAATGATTATTTTAGACCGAAGTAAGAATTCATAATGTCTATAAACTTAGTGAATTCAAGACTTTGTCACCTAGTCTATAAAATAAGATGTAATATGAAAGAAAACATATAAAACTCGGGTGTATATGGACATAACGTAAAAATTCCATAAATTTAAACAAAAATTTTCACTTGGTTATGCTTTATCCTCAAAAGCACAAAAGGAGAACACAATGGAACTAACAGTAATCAATCAATCACAACTACCAACTATCTTAGCAGAGAAAAACAAATTCGAACTTTTCTCAATGTTAGACGAGGCAGTATCAGTATTTGACCTAATCAATGAAAACGGGCCTTTCACAGCTGTAATTAAACAAATTAAATCTGATAAAGTTGAAATGACTGATGAAGATAATGCCACACTACTTGACTCTAACGGAAATGTTAAAACTAAAGAAGTAATGTATTTCTTCACTGATGAAATGGTGTTTAAAACATCAAGTGCAGTAATTCTTTCTAAAATGAAATTACTTTACAAAAATGCCGGGGAAGAAATGCTTGGAAGGACTTACACATTCAAAAAAGGCAAAACAAGAAGTGGTCAAACTTGCGACACTTTCGAAGTTGCTTAATATCTAAAGAAAAACGGTGGTGGAGGAAACTCTGCCACTTTTATTTTTTGGAGGAATTTATGGATATACTAATATATATTATAAAATTTATTATGCTAACATATTTAGCTATAACTGGTGTTGCACTTCTACTTGCAATTTGTTTTATGGTTAAATCAATGTTTGGTGGAATATTTAAAGATTAAGGAGTGCTTATGGCTAGAGGTAGAAGAGAAAGAGAATCGGAATATAAATATGTGGCTAAAATAAGTCCACAAATTATATATGAATTTGAAAACATAATGAGAAATATTGACAAAGACATCATAGATTTAAGAGGTATAAAACTACCATTTACTTTTTTAGCAAGTGTCACAAGGAGTAAATACGTTGATGTTCTTCAAAATGTTCAGTTTATAAAAGATAACTTAGGTTTTTCAGGAACACGAAATGTAGAAGATAAAAGGTCTCTTCCGTCTGAGCGTGCGACATCACGTGAACAATTTAAAGAAGTAATGGAAGATATATCGCTCAAAGCTAAACCAGTAAACGTTAACGAGGCTTTTAAAAGACTTAGATACCTTGCAAACCTAGAAAAATCACTTAAAAGTGAATATGTAAACTTTAACTGGAATATTGTAATTTACAATGAAGACGATGCAATATTTAACGGTCATTTATAGGAGGGAAAATGAGTAAGAGCTGTTTAAACTGTAAACATTATGAAAAAATAAAAGAAGAGTCTGAAAATGCAAAGCTTAAGTGGGTTATAAAATGTCATGTGTTTAATCCTCCAAGAAAGTATTGCTTTTCAGTAGCTTGTGAGGAGTGGTCTCTTGGGAATAATAGATAAGATTAAAGATATATATAAACCTCGTGAGAAAACCGAAAAAGACAAACTTATAAAAGTAGTTGAAGAATACAGAAAGACAATACCACCAATATACAATAATGTTGAACTATTGGATGAACTATGTAACCCAGAACTTGATTGGTACATAGATATATCAAACCGTTCTGACGGAAAATCTATGAACTATTTTAGGTGTCTTTGTAAGATTTCAATTGAACTTAATTTAAAGTTTATTGTTATGTGTCGTCACTATGACTTAAGAAAAGCCTATCAAGAAACACTAGTAAAGGCTATGGAACTTGACGACCAGTTTGCCCCTCATACAATGCTTTCTTTTAAGCGTGGGAATGAGTATACAATGGTTTATTATGATGATAAAGAACTATGCATTATAACAGAGTTAAACTCAGCGTCTGATTTAAAAATACATTCATCTGTACTAAAGGAATTTCCAATCATTGTATATGATGAATTTTTAGCACTTGAATCAGATTATGTATCTGAAGAATTTGAAAAACTTAAGACAATTTATGAAAGTGTTGATAGGAATCACGGAAACATACCATACATCGGTATACCTAAAATATTTCTTTTAGGAAATGCTGTGAACTTCGCGTCTCCACTTTTGTCAAACCTTGACCTTTTCTTTAAACTCCAAAATCACCCAATGAACACTAAGCAAATTTACGACAACATCACAATGAAAATTTCAAGAAATGATAACGTAAACGAACTTAGAAACACAAGGGCATTTGGTGGTATTGAAAACGACCCAATGAGTTCAGCTCAATTTGATTTTAATATGTTTTTACTTCTAGATAGTAACGATAATTTAAACATTACAAAAACAATGTGTATAAAGCACGAAGATAAATACATTGAAGTAATGGAACTTAAAAACGGTAAAATAGTACTTAAGGTTAACTCAATAAGAAAGCCTTATGAGTTTACAACAGAACTTCAAGATTTAAAAGAAGGTGTAGTATTCTTATCCGAAAGATACAAAAAACAAAATATGAGAAAGAAATATGAAAATGAAATGTTTCATTTTTATGACGCGTTTTCAAAAGATTATGTATTAAAGAATCCACATATTTATGAAATAAATATATTTAAGTGTTTAGCAATGCTTGATGATGTATCACAATCTGAAGAAATGAAAGAAAAAATTTATTTAAGAAATAATGAGGAAGTAATAAAGAAACAGTTGTTTAAAAAGTTCTTTGAATATGACCTTTTAGGAAAGTAGGAAAAAATTATGCTATTAGATTATTTGGAACAAGACGGAGAAAAGTTCTTTTTCTTTGATATAGAAACATTTCAATACAACGAAGAACAAGGGTTTAAAACTCCAACGCTTTATAAAAACTTTATATTTTCAGTGGCTTATAGCTATTGGTATAATGATGAATTATATGTTAAAAAGTTTTCTCGCTTTAAAGATATGTTTGAAGAAATTTTATCTTTAACATCATCATTTAAGAAAAAGCCAAAGATTAATTTAATAGCTCATAACGGGAATAAGTATGACAACCATTATCTTCTTCAAGAGGTTCTTCGAGAATATCCAGTAGAAAGAGCTAATAGAAAAATGAGACAAGTTAAAGATAAACTTAATTCATATAATCTTAATGAACTTACAAAAGAACAGAAAAAAGCATTTATGCTTGAAAAAAGAGTAAAGTCAAAAAAGAATTTAGAACTTGAATTTTATCTTGACGGTGTTCACTTTGTTACTGGGGATAGTTATGTTAAAACGAATCTATCACTAAAAGTTCTTGGAGAAAAACTTCTAAAAATAAATAGAATTGAAAAAGGTTATTTAAAGACTGACTTTGATTATCTTAAATATAATAAAAAAGAAGATATGTTAGATTTCGAGTGTGTAAATTATGCAAATGAAATATTTAAAAATTTATCCAAAGAAGAAATTCAGTATATATTAAATGATGTTATCATCCTTGCTCATGTAGTAAGGTATTATAGTGAATTATTTGTAGGGTTTGATTATTCAAATCCCACTTTTACCACTAATATCATGTATTCATATCTCGAGAACGATTTAACATCATTTCAACTTCTAAACGAGTTTGGAGAATCTAAAAACAAAATAAAATCAAAATTAACTAAGTTCACTTTTGGAAAGGATAACTTTTATGATTATTGTAAATCTTTTTATTTTGGGGGTCTTAATTTTTATAATGAGGATTATGTTGGACAAGTTGTTAAAAACGCTATTAGTTTTGATATTAACAGTAGCTACCCTTATTGTATGTATAACTTTCCTATCCCAACTTTTTTAGTGGACGCAAAGTATAATATAAAATCAGTTAAAGTAAACTTTGATGAATACTTTTATATGTATAGAATGAAAACAAGAGATTTTAATAACTTAATTAATCTCGTTGAAAGTAGATGTATAAGACAAATGTTTGTAAAATATAATTCGAGCATTAAAAGTCCATACATAAATATAACATCTATTAAACTTAAAGCATTATTTAAGTTTATACCTGAAGAGTTTATACCAAAATACATTCCTTGTATGAGTTATTTAAAGTGGGAATGTGTAGACTTTGGAGCTAAAGAAAAGATAAGCGATTATTATAGAATCAAGAGTGAAGGTAAATCTAAAGATAAAATGGTTATGAAAAACCCACTTGAGTATGAAATATTTAAAGGTGTAAAAAATGATGTATCACTAACAAGTGAAGAAATAGATAACGCAAAAGTATGTCTTAACGGTCTTTACGGTATCCCAGCACTAAGACCATACTTTAATTTCTTTCAGCTGCAGCCACATACAAATGAGATTATAAATATAGAAAACGGGTTTCAAAATACCGAAAGAAATATTGTGTTTTCTCTGTTTACTACATCACAAGCCTTTTATAATCTTATTGAACCACTTTTTTATATTCCAATAGAGCAAATAGATAGATTATTTATTTATGCAGATACTGACTCACTGTACCTTAAAAAACACGCTAAAAAGTTTGTACCAAAAGATTTTTTTGACCCTTACAAACTTGGCGCTTGGGATGTTGAGCATTATGATATTAAAAAGATTTATGTATTAAACCATAAAAAGTATTGCTATGTTGATGAAAAATATAACATTGTTGTTAGAAGTGGTGGTGTACCTCATTCGGCTTTTAAATTATCAAATGCTCTTCATATGACTAAGCTTGACCCTGAAAAAATAGAAGTAGATACAATAGACAAGTTTATTTATGACGGTCAAGTTTTTACAAGAACTTTTGAAGAATTTATCGAGGACCAGTTTTCTCATGGCTCTAAAGTCCCAAACATGAAAAGTATTATAAACAAACAAGGCACAATAAGTATTTACACTTCATCCACTGATTTACAACAAGGTGGAAAATATCCAACTATTACAGGAACAGTAGATATAGAAGAACTAAAAGAATTTTTCAAAAGACAACTTAAAGACATGGATTTTTCAGATGTTATGTATATAGAAAATAACATCATGCCAATTTCTATTGCAGATTTAACTCTTCCTAAAACAAAAGCAAGGTATACAATACCTGTTGACATACTTATAAAAGACCATGAAATGATTAAAAAAATGCTAGTAGGTTAATCTACTAGCATTTTTGTTTTAATATTTAGGTCTTTGCACTCCGAAGTAAGACCACCGTGTATCACTTGCAAGGACTGATAAATCATATGTCTTCACTCCACTTGACCCCATTGCACGAACATTTGTTTCATCAAGCATAATTCCAACGTGACTTGTAGGTCCAGCTATAAAACCATTGTTACTACTCGCAAAAGAAATTATATCCCCCCTTTGTTTTGGAAAAGAAATAAGACCGCCATAATCACCCTCATATTCTATATAATCACTAAAGTATTTCCATATAGTATATGTATTTAAACTACCTCCATTCCAACATTTTGGGTAAATGTCTTTTAGACACCAACCAACCCAAGAAGAACAATCTGCATATTTAACCGAAGTTAATGGCGGCTGTGGTCTTACATTTGCATAGTAATAACCAGCCCAACTTTGTTCAGCTACTTTCATTACAACTTCTAAATCGTAACCGTCGCCACTCCCTACATCACTTGCTCCACCACCATTATTATTTATATCATCCTCGGTGGTATCAGAATCACACGGGTAAAAATGGTCATTATACCTTTTAAATTTAAGACTTGTTCCCAATTGATAAAGAAAGTTATTCTTTAAATAAAAAACATTTCCTTGAAGTTTTGTGTCTATTGTTGTATTATCGTCAGGGTTATCAGGGTTATATTCTCCACCGTCGTCTCCATTTTCAACTTCACCCTCAGATATATCAAGAGTTATTGGATTATCTGAATATTCAGGTACATCCAGCTGCACTGTTATATCTAAATCATCCATGAAACTAGCTATTTGAACACTGTTTTTTCTTGGGTAACGTATGTCAGTGGCATATTGGTGTGTTTGTCCTCCCTCTATATTATATCTATATTTATAAACAGTATCTTGTCTTGGAGAATTATTTATATAATCATGAGATACAAACTGTGCTCCACCTATTATTGCAAGCTCAGGTGTTGTCCAACCATGATTATATGCATATTGCGCTCCACCATTTAGAGGGTTTGAATCAACGGCTCCTATTCCAAAAAAGTTATATACTTTTTTTCCTTGCCACATTACTCCTTGAGCTAGTTCACTTGTTCCGTTTCCACTTTCTATAAGTGCCTGTCCAACAAGGTAATATACATTAACATTATTTGCTTTACATCCGTCATAAAAAGCTTGCTGAGTTCCGTCAAGTGTTCCTTTACCTGTAAGTTTAGCAGCTACTACATCCATATCAACATTATTAACAAAGGAAAGCCTAGCAAATGCATAGACCTCCGAACCTGAATATGTGTTGGGGTCCATTTCAGTTGTAACCTGTGAGGATGTGGCATCAGTCCACGAACCACTTTCATCAGTTTGTGGGTTATTGTTCATTTCCTTAGATACAGCATTAGCAAGAGTTATATCGTAAGGTAATTTTTTCATTAAAAAAGTTGCCATTTTATTCTCCTATTATATTAGCATCTATATTGTCATTTGGATTGTATGAGTTTTCTCCGTTCCACATTCTAATACCACTTTCAAATCTTAGCTTTATTACATCCATTAAAGACTTATCAACGTTTGGTATTCTCCAGTTGGCTTTAAATTGGAGAAAGTTTGCCACTTTCATTGTTCCAAAGCTTGGAAGTTTACTCATAGTTTGTTCCATTTCATAACCGAAAAGCTTATAATATTTTCTTAGTTTTTCAAGCTCACTTGAATCAGGGGAGTTAAATTTCATAGTTATTCCGTAAATACCTTGTTTTATTGAAAAACTATTGTTATTTGTTTGACTTGTAATAGTAGGTGTTGACATCCTATTATCCTCAAACTGAGCTTTTTGGTTTTGATAAAATTCGTATTCATCATTTATTTTTCCTCCAATACTTGATAGAGAAACGTTACTCAATATAGAAGCCGAATTATAGATTAAATCTCCTATGTTTTGTTTATCTATCCCTCCTTTTAGGGTATTACCAATAGAAGAAACTCTATTTGTAATAAGTCTACTTTCGGCAAGATTTCTTTGGTTTGCTCCTTGAGAAAGAGAAAGTTTATAGTTATCAATTAGAACTGGTATCTCATTAAAGCTATTAAAAATTATAGCATTGTTTAAAAAATCACCAGTTGTGTCTATTTCTGTCGACTGACTTTGTTCTCCATTAGTGTTATAACCCTCAGGGATTACTGCAACTTGGTTATTATAACCAGTGTTCACTAGAGCCATGAAGTTTGTAGAATCTTTCATAAGTTCGGGTTTCAAGACTACTTGTTGTCCGTCCCAAGAATAAAGCTCTATTGTAAAATAGCTACTATTTAAAAGATGCAGCTCTTCTATATCATCAATTCCAAATATCTCACATATACGCTCAGTTGTAAAAGCACCACCAAACATTGGAAAGTTTACACTTAGAGTATCACCGGTAAGAGTATATAGATTACCGTCAAAATCTATACTTCCAAGGTCAACATTTCCAAAGTCGTTTTCGTCAAGAAAAATTCTTGGTATTTGAATAACTTGTTTGAAATTTTGGGTTATCCATGGATAATCTGAAAGGCTTGTCATAAGCTTTGTAAAATCTTCTTGAGTGCAAAGGTATAAATCTACTGGGGATGTTATCTTATCATAAGTTTGCCCAAAACTTGTTTTCATAACTGGTTTATTTACCGTTCCAAAATCTCCACCAAATAAATTTGATGAACTTTGAAAAAGTACCATAAAATCATTAAAGTAATGACTTTCAGCATGAACGAATCTGTTAGAAGTAATGGAAAGTTTGTCTGTCCCTCCTCGTATTTGTCTTAAATACTTTGTATAATCATCACGGTTAAAGTGTGTTCTATTTACATAAGGATTATACACATTGTCTTGAACGACTGAGCCCATGCAATAAGTTTGAACTCCGTCTATTAGTAAATCAATTTCAGTTGTGTTATCGTTTATATAGTGAACACCCTCAACAGATGCATAATACATTTTATTATCAAGACCATAAAGGAATCTACAATAGTTTACTCCGTCCATTTCTTGATGTTTTATTGGAAGTCTTATTGTGCCTCTATCACGAACAAAGTTAAATACTTGCTCACGTTCAAAAGCTATTTGAAAAAGGTCAGGTCTTGAACTAAAGTAATCATCACGGTTTGTATCACTTTCAAACCACATTGCATTTGTAAAGTCATTAAAGAATGTGTTTCTATAAAAAGTAAATTTTGTTAATTGCATTTTGTATTCTCCTTAAATATGACTAAAGACCCTAAATAGGGTCTTTGTCTTTTTTTATTTTTGATAGTATTTCAACTAGTGGCTGAGGTATTGGAACACCCAGTTTACTCATGTTTTCGACAATACTTACAAATTCATTTACTGTAAAACATATTGATATGATGTTTGCAAAGTTTGGTATTGTAACATCCCCAAACTGAGCAACATTACTATTCATTAGAAATTGAAGTGCATAAGTAGAAATTATAAGTAGAATTATTCCACCTTTTCTAATTAGACCATTTCTCCCAGTAGTTGAGTTTAGTTCTTTTGTAGTAACGGCACAAAGTATACCTGATACATAATCTATTATTACAAGAACTGCAAACACAAAAAATATGTTGTACTGAATCATAAATTTAAGCATTTGTTCCTCCTATATATGGTGTGAATATAACACTTGTAAGCCCACTACCGTTTATCATATTACCACCCTCTACTTCATAAGATACTGTAATAGTATTTAAAAGAGATAGACCAGTTTGGCTAAGCATTTCAACGTTGTTTATTTGAAGATTAGCAACTGATACAAGAATATTTGTATATGTTACTGTTATAAGTCCTCCAAGTGGACTTGATACAAGATACCCAGTGCCCTCAACACTACTTGTTATATCTACAAAGTTTTCTGCATCCAATACTTTATTTTGTATACTAGCACTTAATACTAAAAACTTTGTTTCAAGGTCAGCGGCGTATTGCCAACGAGCAACATCATCCGAAATATGTGTTACAAGGTTTGTAGCATTAGTAGAAACATTATTAGCTACTGATACAACAGTTTCCTGAGTTTGTTTTAATTCATCATCATTTGCTATTTTAAAATTCATAAAGTTTCCTCCTTATTTGGCAAGTGATTATCTTTAGTTAAAGACCTTGTTGGAGGAGATAAGAAACTCAAAACTTTTATATCATATAAATATATGTCAAAAGGACATATAGTTGAATATTCAACAGTAGGTGGTACTACTGGGTCAGCTGTTTCATCACCGTATGTTATAATTTCACAATATCCACCATGATATGCTAAGTTCCATTGCCCGTCATAACCTTGAGAGTATGGATAATTGGCATTTATTACAATGTTTATTTTTGATATAGTTCCACTAGGTCTAGTATAACAAGCTGAAAAAGTATGATATTGGTTATTCGGGTCACCACTTCCCCAGTCGCCCTGGTTAGTTGGAAATGAAGAAAAAGAGTTAAACATTATAATCGAATCTTCTTCTAAACTATCACTGTGAATATGCCCAAGTACTTGGAAGTGAAAACCATTTTTCATTCCTGTACCCCAACGTAAATTATCTCCACTAGTGCCAGTAGTATAAATGTTTTTAGCAGTTTTCATATCAGCACCAGCAGCCACTAATAAAAATTGGTTAGCATTTCTAAGTGAAGTAGCTGTAACTTCCCCAGTAGTTATTATTGACGGAACGGAAATTATAGGATTAGCAGGGTCACTTGAATTTACTGTAACATTTGTACCGCCTGTTACTGTTTCAACTATTCCAGTTCCACCGGATGAAGAAATTATTGGATTAGCAGGGTCGGTATTATCCACTGTAATATTCGTTCCTCCTACAACACTTTCAACTATTCCTGTGCCACCAGTAGCTGAAACAATAGGATTAGCTGGGTCGGTTGAATCGACTGTAACATTTGTTCCGGCTACTATTGTTTCTACAATTCCTGTTCCTCCACCACTTCCACTTGCTGAAACTATTGGATTAAGTGGGTCTGTGTTATCTACCGTTACATTTGTACCGGCTACAACACTTTCAATGTGAGGTGTGTTTTTTATTTCATCAAGTTCATTATTTATATTTGTAATGTCTCCCTCAACTATTGTTATCCTATTATCTTGCGATGTTGAATCTTCGATAATATCTCCTATAATTGTTGGGAGGTCTGTCATTGTTTGGTCAAGAGAAATAGTAACGGTTGAGCTTGTTTCAGTAACAACTACTGGTTCAACTCCTTTAATATTTTTTCCAGTTCCGCCACCGCCAGTTGCCGTTAAATCAATAAGCTTGTTATTTGATTTAATGAAAATAGTATCATCCGGTCCTTGAACCATATCCATTTCTTCAAGACCGTTTAAGTTATAATTATCCACATCATCAATGTTTAATACATTTCTTGTAAATCTTTTAGCCATATTCCCTCCTATGCATTTTCTAGGGCAGATATTCTTTTGTCTAATTCTTCAATCGCTGTTGATGTAGCAATTTCTATAAAAGAAGAATCTGATTTTATAAAAATTATATTATCTTCCGTTATAATAATATCCCCCTCACTTGCTAAATTTCTATTAAAAGAAGTTATATCCTTTATTTTTATTACATTTCTAGTAAATCTTTTAGCCATTGTTATTTCCTCCCTTGGTCAACTTCTAGCGGCATTAGTGCTAGAGCCTGTGTAAAAGTAACTCTATCCACTGGGTCACTCGCACCCGTTGATGTATCTTCGCCTACAAACGAAACTGTTAAATACCCACTTGTTGTTTGATTTACATCAAATTGAATTTTAACCACATTGTTAGGATTTTGAGCATTAACATATACTGCCTGTTGTGTATCTATGCCACCTATTGAAACAGGAACAAATATACCTCTTGGGGATGTTTGTCCACTAATTCTAATTTCAAGTCTTAAGTAACCTACACCTTGATACCCACTTTTAATTTTTAATGGTATTTGAACAGGCGCCCCCGGCTGTGCATTTGTTATATCAACACTTACATAATCAGTAATTTCTTGAAGTACGTTACCAGTTGTTTTTATGTTGTGTATCTCGTCAGTAATGTTTGTTATATCCCCTTGGATAACTGATAAACCATTCTCAATATTTTCAATATCGTTTTCAATTTCATCCAGTCTACCATTAATATCTCCAAGGTCTGTTGGTGGTGCGTATAACCCGTCACTTGCAACTGATATAATATTTCCGTCTGTAGTTGATATTCTACTTTCAGCAGATATTTTTATTACATCATCGAAATTACCGTTTTCATCATCCTGCCAATTACCAGTTTTAGTTAAAAGAATTGAGCTAGATGTTTCCACTTCTAAATCTCTTGCTAATAGTCTATTTTCAGTATCTTCCACAACATGAAAGAAATAACCCATTTTACCTAAATAATCATAGTAAGATTTAGCGTTTGTGTTATAATCTGCCCTTTGGTCAAAAAATGGTTGATATTTTCTATTATGATTTCTCATTTTTTTCCTCCCTTATTTTGTAGTATTTGCATTTTTCTTTGCAGAAATAGCATTGGTCTGTACAATCGGTATATGGACAAGCTAAACAATAAGAGCATCCAGTACAATATTTTTGCCTGCCTCGCCTTGAATCCCAAGTTTTATAATATCTCACTTTCATTTTTATTATACCCTATGTTATATAAATAAAAAACATTCCCTTTCAAAATCTTCCAGTATTGAATCCATATATTCAGTTATTTCATTTAAGCTACTCATGTTATAGTTTTGATTTTCACTAGAATACGTACCATTATTATCAGTTTTATTATTTGAATAACTAACGTTAGTCGCATAATTCATTGTTTGATTTTGGTTTGATACATCAATATCCACTTGGTCTTGAGGTAAGTCTATAAAAGAATTTTTATTAAGACTTGTAGAGTCCCCAGTATTAGTTGATTTAGAACTAGTGCCACCACTTAAAAGCTTATCTCTGTTATTATATAAAAAATTTAATTGATGCTTGTGTTTTAAAAAAGTGCTTGTAACACTTGCTCCAAACATTTCAACAGTTTGTTGTTTTATTTCACGACCTATAAATTTATTTATAAAAAGTTTTTTAAATTCATTATCATGTCTATGGTCGTTTAAGTATTCATCGAAGAAAACTATTTGATTAAATACCGTCTGCACATCATAATCATAAAGAAGTGCTTTTTTGATATAACTTGTTCTTGGGTTAAAGAACGAAAGACGACCATTTACATAAGTTTCATCATAACCGTTAAGATTTAGAGCCCCTGAAATCAGTTCCAGTAGAGTCGTTGTCGTTTTCACTTCCTTTTCCTCCTTTATCATCAAGTTCTTTAGTTAAGTTCATCATTTCACTAGCTATAATATTGTTATATTGTGCTTTTATATCAAGTCCATATTTCTTATTAAGTAAATCAAATGCAGGCTGTCTACCCTCAAGGAATATATTAGCATTGGAAGAGCTCCACGAATCGCCTGATTTTGCCTCAATATCTGAAACACCACTTTCTTTGTCAACTCCAAGTGAGTTAATTCCAAGAAAAGAGTTATTTTCATTTATTTTGTTTTGATATTCTCTTTTAAGCTCTGCAAGACTACTTGTGATATTAGCATTATCAAAAGTTAAAATATCTTCTTCGGGGTCAAAGAATTTAGAAGTCTTAATATATGGTGCACCATTATATAAAGCATTTGCAACTTTATTTATACCCTCATCGTTTAAATCTCCACGTAAGAAAGTATTAATTTTACTTTGCATAATAAGAGAATATCTTGATAAAACAATCTCACATATTTCATTCGCATAGTGTTCTATAACTTTAAAGTCATTTGTAAACATTAAAGGTTTATTCCTCACAACTACAAAGTTATTATGAGGATTTATGTCATTTACATTAAGCTCAGTTATTTCAAACATATGCTCAGGAATTAACTGTTTAGGAATGATAAAGTTAATATCACTTTTTCTAAGTGATGTAGACTGAAAAAAGTTTAGTGGGTTTGTTGTAGTATTTATGTTAACTGAATAACCCATAACACAAATATCTCCTAGTCTGTTTTGTCCTACTATCATGTTATACCCGTTACGAAGACCCCACTCAAGTTTTAAATTAGATAATGTGTAAGGCTTATTCTTGTAATCAATAAGACTTGGGAGCATTTCACAATATCTATTTATAAAAAGGCGATAGAATCTATCCCTATGTTCTATCGCCCTAAGTGCTAAATCTTCAGTAAGGGTTTCTTTAATACCCTCGTGCATATTATGCTCCAGTATCTTCAGTAATTACAATTTTATTGAAGAAAGGAGATACTGCCTTGAAAGAATACCAGTGTAACCAGTAAGTATATTCATCATATTCTGCATTGTAGAAAGGTTGTTTAAGCATACCTTTTGTATTTCTTCTATATCTTAGAGCATTAATGTCAAATATAAATGCGAATAGTTCTGAACTTGGTTTGATTTCTTCAACTGCATCAATGAAAGCTCCAACACCTGAAACATCATAAGTAAGAACAGAGCCCTCTGGAATAATATCTCCAACAGCTACTTGATAATCTCCGAAAGTTTTCATAAAATTTACTTCCGTTGCTGTTAGTGTAATATCAGATGTTGCCCGATATACTCCACCTAAATCATCAAAGGAGATAATTCTGTTAGTTGGGTCAAGACCTGCAACTTGGAAAGTGTTTGCAATGTTTGTATTAAGCATAAATTCTTTTACATCATCCGTTGTTAAAATACAAACATCTTGTAGTTTTGTTCTTGTTGTATATCTTCCTATTTGACCGTTACTAGCTTTTGCACACTCATTGTATTTTGAAGAATTGTTTTGAATATTTAAAAGTGAAAGATATGTTTGTCTTGCTAGTTCATCCATAGATGTTACAGTTTTCTTTTGCTGTGTTCCGTCTACTTGGTTTAGAGCGTAGTCTACAAGCATGCCTTTAATTTCAGTTTCTTCTAGTACGTTAATGTCAGAAATACGTTTTTTGTATACCGCCATAGCGTAAGAAATAGCGTCTTGAAGTGTTGAAAAGTTAAGTCTTGCGTCATTATCGTTTAGTGTGAATTTAACTTTTTTAACAATACCCTCTGCATAAAGCTTAGTTGCCATTTGTGGGTAATGTCTTTTAAGCATTAATTCCTCAGCTTTAGAAAGGTTTAGAGCTACAGGAACTGTGTCCATGATTACATATTCTTCCGAGTATTGTCCTACAAAGTCAACTTCTTTCGCAAGCCAATCGAATCTATTACCAAGGTCAATATTAATAAGAACTGTTTCGTTTATTTTTGGGAATAAGAATTTGTTTACAAATGTTTCAAATTGAGTTGAAACGTTAGTCCAGTTAGTACCAAAAGACCATGGTTCACTTGCTGATGTATTCCACATTTTTAAAGCGTCAACTGCAGCTTTTTCAAGGTTATTTAATTTTGTAGTTTTTACTGGTGTAGTCATTATTCATTACCTCCTATATTTTGTAGTTTACTTGAATACTCGTCTTTACCTTTTTTAGATATTGACATATCTCTGTTTAGTTCTAGGTCTTTGTCTAATTTGTTATCGCCATAGTCTGATTTCATCATACCACGCATTGAGTTTTCTCTAAAATCTGCCATATTATTCTCCTTATACTCCTAAATTTCCGGCTAAATCGTCGTAATAATCTTCCTCTTCGTTTACAACTTCTTGTTCATCAGGTGTAATTATACCTTGGTCAGTAGTTGATAAAACTTGTTTAAGATTGCCCATATCCATTGTTAAATCTTGTACTATTTTTAAAATAGTGTTTAAAGTATCTGCCATAGGGTCAGCAGTAGGTGTTTGTTCTTCTTGAACTTCTTCTACTGGGTTTTCGTCAGTAGTTGGTACTGTTTCAGTTTCAACTGGTTCTTTTATTTCTTCTTCCATAGTATTCTCCTTTAATAAATTTCATTCCCAACCCACCCTCTTTATGTAATAATTACATAAAAAATAATATTTGTCAAGTTATGCTAATCTCAAAATGTGCTTCCAAGTATCAGGTCCACAAATGCCGTCTTGTGATAAACCACAATTTTTTTGAAATTGTTTTGTAGCTTTAACAGTGTTATCTCCAAATAAACCGTCTATACCTTGAGTATTACAACCATAGCCATTTGTAAGTACTTCTTGGTAAAGTCTAACTATATCACTTTCATAAGCTCCGTTAATTGCTTTTGAAAGCATTGGAGATAAAGAAAGAGTTTCAGGGCCTGAAAAACCGTCTATTGATTTACAACCAATTGCTTTTTGGTAACGTTTAAGCCATTCCCACGGAACATCAATACCCGCAACACCACTTGTTGTATTTGTAGGTGATTCAGTTAAATCGTATCTATAGTCAGGGAAGTTCTTTCCAGGACATGCTGTAGCCATAAAATCTTTATGTTTTTTAACCTGAGCATTTGGATAAGAAATTTTAAGGTAATCAATAAGGGATTTAAGGGCTTCAAATTGTTTAGTATTCATTTGACCTGTTACTTCAAAGTTTCCCTCGCAACATATACCAATATTACCAGTATTGAAACCACCAGTATGCGCACCAAGTTTGTCTATTGGTCTACCCTCGAAAATTTGACCGTTAAAGTCAATAAAGAAGTGATAACCAATTCCAGCCCAACCTTGTGCTTTGTGTTCTCTGTCTATGTCTTGCACTGTTCCAGTGCCTGCCATATGGTGTTGTGTAATATATTTCACTGTTCCAAGTGATGTAAGTGGTTCATTCCAAGTCCAATTTGTATTAATTATGTTCATTTTTATTCTCCTTAATATATAAATCTTGTGTTTCTGTTCTAAAATATCCACAAAGTGTATTAGAATCGTTGTGGTAAGCCTTTTCATATTGAAAACAAAAAAAATGTTCGTGTTCATTTTCTATTTTTCTATAATGCAAACAATCCTCGCAAAAAGCTTTCTTGTATGTTATTTCTTCTTTTTGCTTGTAACATGAACATTTCATAAGTGACGGTGTGTGATTATATCCACTTTTGCAAACTGATTCATATCTTTGACATGTTAAACAACATTCTTTCATAATCTTACCTCTTTTATTGTAGTATTTTGTGTTAAATGTGAATAATATTCAACTTTAAAATTTTTAATTTTTCCAAGGTCTTTAAACATATTATTTTTAATAGTAGAAATAAAGTGCGAAAGAATATGACAAGTTTCATAGTCTGCTTTTTCGTTCATTTTCTTTAATTCTAATATTGAAATTAGTTCATATGCTTTTTGAATATTATCAATTGAAATTTGCAAGTCGAGTGCCTCAACACACCAGTGTATAATAGAGTTTCGTCTTACATCTGTTTTTGAGTAAATTATTTATTTCACCTCCTCCGTGTCATTAGAATCTTTAGGGTAACTAAAGTTACTTTCAAGAATTCCTAAAGCTCTTGAAAAAGATATATTATGTGTAAACATAAAGCTTACTAATTCTTTAAGGATATGTGATGAGTAACACCAATCACATTTACAATTATTACAATTTGTACATGACTCTGTTAAAAATATATTTCTTTCAAATGTATTATCAAAAATAACACTTTTTAATCTTTCTTCTATATCATTACTTATATCCTCTGATTTTATTTCTTGTTTAACTAATCTGTGCATATTTATCGCTCCTTTATATATTTTAAAAGTTTTCTTACAAGTGGTTTAGGTTTAGTAAGAATTGTGCATATGTTCAATTGTATACCCTCATGAATAATATATATGAAATCATCAGAGAACACGTATTTCTCAATGACTTCTTTCCATTGGTCTTTATCGTGTCTTTTACAATCTTCTATAATCTTATCAATCATTATACTCGTTAATGTATTAATATCAATGTTGATACTTTTGCACATATGTTTTATGGCTAATTCTCTTTCCCTATATATTTCAATAGGAATATTTTTTAATCTAAAATTATGTATGTTTTCAACATTTAACATATAAACTTTTTCAAAGTTTGTCATTTATTTTTACCTCGTATTCTTTTTAAGCTTTTCTGCAAGTGTGCTTTTCACTATTCGCCAGTCATGTCCAACGTTCCCGTTGATAATTATATAATAACATGTATTTGCATTTGTTTCAACACTTTTTGTAAAAGTTTTTAAAGTATACCTTTTTAGTGTCTATTTAAAAGTGTACCTTTTTAGTGTATCTTTTACTAATCACAAAATTATTACTTTGTCAATATACC
>QMCD01001024.1_pt1 | contig 18125 bp, 19 predicted proteins | sample 1821841 | NCBI WGS metagenome assembly QMCD01 (sample SAMN01991225, study PRJNA193472) | Termite gut metagenome, whole genome shotgun sequencing project. | isolation source: worker | host: Macrotermes natalensis
GTCGGCCAGCGTCCCCACGATCGAGCGCACCATGTTGCGCAGAAAGCGGTCGGCGCGCACCGTGAACACGAGACCGTCGGCCTCGCGCGTCCATACGGCACGCGACACCTTACATATATTGGTCTTGTTGTTGGAGTGGAGTTTGCTGAAGGTCGTGAAGTCGTCGGCCCGGAGCAGCGAGGCGGCGGCGAGGTTCATCCGTTCAACGTCGAGATCGACGAAATACTGCCAGGCGGTTTCACGCCTGAACGGGTCTTTTTGCCGTACGATATGGTATTTATACTCCCGCGCCACGGCATCGAAGCGTGCGTGGGCGTCGTTGGCGACGGGGGTGAGCGAGAAGACGGCTATGTCGTGCGGGAGTATCGAGTTGAGATGGTAGACAAAGGCCGCCGTGTCGCCGATCGCGTCCGGCGTGTCGAAATGGGCGACATAGTATGACGCATGCACGCCCGTGTCGGTACGGCCTGCGCCCGTCACCCCGACAGGTGTGCGGAGCAGGGTGGCGAGCGCGTCTTCCAGCGCCTGCTGCACCGACGGAGCGCTCTCCTGCCGCTGCCAGCCGTGATAATTCGTGCCCTTGTATGCCAATTCGGCGAAGTACCTCATTCGTGTCGATTTTTTCGATACAAAATTAGGAAAAAAAAGGGAGGTTTTGTTGAAAAACACAACAATCGTGTTATCTTTGCAGGTTAGAACGGTGGTATTTCGCCGCCGTGGTGCAAACCTCGAATATCTAATGAATGCAGCCCTGATCGGATATGGGAAGATGGGGCGGGAGATCGAGAAGATCCTCGCGAACCGCGGGCATTCGGTCCTTCTGGTGATCGACGAAAACAACGGGGCGGAACTCAATCCGGATAATCTGCGGTGGCTGAATATAGATGTCGCCATCGAATTCACCACTCCCGAATCGGCGTTTAATAATATCAAAACCTGCCTCGAAGCCGGGGTGGCCGTTGTGTGCGGCACGACCGGATGGCTGGAACATTACGATGAAGCCGTGAAGCTCTGCCGGAAAACAGGCGGGGCATTTTTTTATGCGTCGAATTACAGTCTGGGGGTCAACCTCTTTTTCCGGCTCAACGAGATACTCGCCCGGATGATGGACGGATTTCCGCAGTACGATGTGAGCATGGAGGAGATCCACCATATCCATAAGAAAGACGCCCCGAGCGGCACGGCTATAACGCTGGCCGAGGGGATCGCACGCAACGTGGCGCGCAAGGGCGGATGGACGATGGACACGCCCGCCGCCGACGAGATATTTATCGCGGCAGGCCGCAGCGGGGAAGTCCCGGGAACGCATATCGTGGAGTGGGAGTCGGAGGAGGACAGCATTGTGATAACCCACGAGGCGAAAAACCGCAAAGGGTTGGCCTTTGGGGCGGTGACGGCTGCCGAGTTCCTTTGCGGCAAGACGGGGGTTTATTCGATGGCGGACCTTCTTAATAATATTTAACGATCGATCGAGATGAGTAAAATTGGAGATACGCTGAGGTACAGGTGGGTTAAGTTCGCCCTTGTGTCCATTATATATATACTTCTCTGCGTGGTTTGGACGGGGAATCTCTGGATGCTTTTGGGCGAGGTGGTGATATACGATATTTATATATCGAAATATATGTACCGGCTCTTCTGGCGCAAGCATCAGGAGCGGAAACAGAAGAGCCACCGCTATAAGGTGATGTTCGAGTGGGTGGAGTCGATCCTGTTCGCGGTGATCGTGGTGACGCTGATCCGTTATTTCATTTTCGCGATGTACGTGATCCCGACGCCTTCGATGGAGAAATCGCTTTTGGTCGGTGATTACCTGTTGGTGAGCAAACTTGCTTACGGCCCCGTGGTACCTAATACCCCGATAGCTTTCCCGTTGGTGCACAATACGTTGCCTCTGACGAAATATTCCAAGTCATATCTCGAATGGCCTTCCTGGAAGTATCACAGGCTGAAAGGGTTAGGGAAGGTGAAGCGCGGAGACGTGGTGGTGTTCAACTTCCCGGCGGGCGACACGGTGATCATTCAGAGGCAGAATGAAACATACTATGACGTACTGCGCGATCACCGGAGAAGATATGGGCAGAACGAGGGCTACAAACGCCTCCATGCGGAATACGATGTGACATACCGCCCGGTGGACAGGCGGGAGAACTATGTGAAACGCTGCGTCGGACTTCCTGGCGACACGCTGTCGGTCGTGGAGTCGGTGCTGTACGTGAACGGCCGAGAGTTCGAGCCGATCCCCGATATGCAATATTATTACTATATCCGCACGAACGGCCAAAAGATAGCCGACCACCGTCTGGACGAGATGGGGATCTCGCTCGCCGACCGCAACAGCCGTGACGCGTGGAACGCATCGACCGGGACATACAAACTGCCGCTGACGCACGAGAATGCGGAGCGTGTAGGGAAGCTGCCCAATGTGCTGTCGGTGGAGCGGTTGATCATCGGTTTTACGGACAACGTTTTCCCGAACGATACTGCCTACCACTGGACGCCGGATAATTTCGGGCCGCTGTGGATACCGAAGAAAGGCGCGACAGTGGCCATCGACACGCATACTATCCCGCTCTACCGCGATATAATCGGCAAATACGAGGGCAACCTGCTCGAAGAGCGCACGGACGGCATATATATCAACGGTGAGCGCGCCGACAGCTACACATTTAAGATGGATTACTTCTTCATGATGGGTGATAACCGCCATAACTCGGCAGATTCGCGCTTCTGGGGCTTTGTCCCCGAGGACCATATCGTCGGCAAGGCGTCGTTCATCTGGTATTCGATCGATAGTGATCGAGGGTTCCCGCGCGGCATACGTTGGAACAGGATATTCAATGTGATAAAATAAAACCGGGTGTTGGAAGCGGACAGTTATAAGACGATAGCCGCGCCAGCCGAAGCGGTATTTAAGGATAAGGGCAGTAAATTTTTAGCCTATGCGTGGCCGGTCGCCGACGAGGAGCAGGTCAGGGGGCATCTGGATGCCCTGCGCAAGAAATATTACGACGCCACGCACCATTGCTATGCCTGGCGTATGGGTCCCGAGGGCGAACAGTCGCGCGCAAACGACGACGGTGAACCCTCAGGCACGGCCGGCCGGCCGATACTCGGCCAGATGCTTTCACGTGAAGTCACTAATATACTGATAGTTGTCGTCCGCTACTTCGGCGGGACGAAGTTAGGTGTGCCCGGACTGATAAACGCCTACCGCGAGTCGGCGCGCGAGGTTCTGGATGCGGCAGAGGTGTTGGAACAGACGGTCGACGCGGTTTACAGCGTGCGGTTCGCTTATGTGGCGATGAACGATGTGATGAGGGTGGTGAAGGAGATGTCGCCCGCGGTGGTCGCGCAAACGTTCGATAATGTGTGCGAAATGACGCTCGCGATCCGCCGGGGCAGGGAAGAACAACTGCGCGAACGGTTGGAAAAGTGCGAAGGGGCGGCGGTGAAGTCTCTGGGGTATAGATAAGTAATTAATGATCAGTCGAATAGGAGTATAAGGCTTGTCATCCCGAAGCGTAAAGCGAGAGATCTTTGCTCTACGCCTCGAGATGACAGAAAAGATAGACCGTTGGGGTAACGAATTAAGTAAGTGCTTAATATACAGGTATAACAATCACTAAATATCGCAGAGTATGGGGAAGAAAAATCTGATTTCAATTACCGATTTCTCGAAGGACGAAATCCTTCACATTATGAAACTTGCCGCGGATTTCGAGAAGAACCCGAACCAGGAACTAATGAGGGACAAGATCGTGGCATCGCTCTTTTTCGAGCCGTCGACACGTACACGCCTGAGCTTCGAAAGCGCCGCCAACCGTCTGGGGGCCAGCGTGATCGGCTTCTCGGAGCCTGGCAACACGAGTGTTACCAAGGGCGAGTCGTTCCACGACACGATCATGACGATCTCGAATTACAGCGACATTATCGTGATGCGCACCAACCTTGAGGGCGCACCGCGATATGCGAGCGAAATTTCGCGCAGGCCGATCGTGAATGCGGGCGACGGGGCCAACCAGCACCCCACGCAGACGCTCCTTGACCTCTATTCGATCCTCAAAACGCAGGGCCGCCTCGACAACATCAACATCATGATGGTCGGCGACCTGAAATACGGTCGTACTGTGCATTCGCTCCTGCAAGCTATGTCGGAGTTCAATGCGAAGTTTACCTTCGTGGCACCCAAGGAGTTGGCGCTGCCACAGGAGTACCGTGATTTCCTTCGCGAGAGGGGGCTTCCGTTCGTTGAGACCGCCGATATTGAGCAGGAGATCGGCAATGTGGACATCGTTTACATGACCCGCGTGCAGAGGGAGCGTTTCAGCGACGCAATGGAATACGAGCGCGTGAAGAACGTATATGTTCTTCGTAATCAGATGCTTGAGAACACGAAGCCGAACCTGCGCATTCTCCATCCGCTACCCCGCGTGAACGAGATCGCGGTCGACGTCGACGCCAACCCGAAGGCCTACTATTTCGAGCAAACGGAGAACGGCGTTTACGTCAGGATGGCGATAATGAGTTACCTGTTGGATCTTAAATAATTGATTGATATGAAGCACGATAAAAAACTTGAAGTCACCGCAATAGAGAACGGCACTGTTATAGACCACATACCCGCAGCGAGCCTTTTTAAGATCATCGACATACTGCGCCTTGACAAGGAGACCCACCGCATCACGTTCGGTACCAACATGGAGAGCAAGCGCATGGGCACCAAGGCGATAATCAAGATCAACGACCGTTATTGCCAGCCCGAGGAGATCAACCGCATCGCGCTGGTTGCTCCGCACGCAGTCGTGAATATCATTGAAAACTACGAAGTGACGAAAAAACTGCCCGTCGAGGTCCCGGACGCGATCATCGGTTTTGCCAAGTGCGCGAATCCCAAGTGCATCACCAACCACGAACAGATGGCAACCGAATTCAAGGTGGTCAAAGGCGAGGAGCCTTCGCTCAAGTGCCGCTACTGCGAAAAGGTTACTTATCTCGACCAATTGCAGATAATAAAGTAAACCAGGCAACGTTATACATGGATACCCCTCGGCCCACGAAACCGAGGGGTATCACCCGCTAATGAACAATAAGGCAGTTAAACAATCGATTCACATAAAAGGTGCGAGAGTTCACAATCTCAAGAATATAGATGTCGATATTCCGCACGATCAATTGGTAGTCATAACGGGACTTTCTGGTTCCGGTAAGTCTACTCTGGCTTTCGATACGATCTTTGCTGAGGGGCAGAGGCGCTATGTCGAAAGCCTTTCTGCGTATGCGCGCCAGTTCTTGGGGCGTATCGACAAGCCCGACGTCGACCAGATAACCGGCATCGCACCGGCGATCGCGATCGAGCAGAAAGTCAACACGCGAAACCCGCGATCGACGGTGGGTACGACTACGGAAGTATATGATTATCTGAAACTTCTGTTCGCGCGTATCGGTAAAACATATTCGCCTGTTTCGGGTCGCGAGGTGAAGATGCACCATGTTTCGGACGTCACGGCATTCATTTTCGCGCAGCCCGAGGGTACGCGCGTGATGATCTCTGCGCCTTTGGATGGAGCGGAGGATACTATCGAGCGTCTGACCTTGCTTGTTAAAGAGGGTTTTCAGAGAATTTATGTCGATGGAAAAACTTGGTTGATAGATGATTATCTGCCGATATTTAAAGTGGAAGATAAGCTATCGACAGACGTTGTGGTCGACCGCCTTAAAGTCGTGCATGGCGACCGGGAGTTGCTCGGCCGTGCGGGTGATTCGGCGGAAAAGGCGTTTACGATGGGCGGCGGAAAGTGCCGTGTGGTTGTGCAGGGCGACCGTATCGAGGAGTTCTCATCGCGCTTCGAGGCCGACGGGATCACGTTCGAGGAGCCGACCGAGCACCTGTTCAGTTTCAATAACCCGATTGGGGCGTGCTCGCGCTGTGAGGGTTACGGCAAGGTGGTCGGTATCGACGAAGACCTTGTCGTGCCGGACAAAACCAAGTCGATCTACGACGACGCAATCGCGTGCTGGCGCGGCGAAACGATGGGGTGGTGGAAGGAGCAGTTGGTGAACAAGGCCCACCGTTTCGACTTCCCGATACACAAGCCCTACTACGACCTCACGCGTGAGGAACGGAAACTGCTGTGGACGGGCAACAGTTACTTCGAAGGTTTAGACGAGTTCTTCAAACACCTTGAAAAAGAGCGATATAAGATTCAGTATCGCGTGATGCTTTCTCGCTATACGGGCAAAACCACATGCCCCGATTGCGGCGGCGGACGCCTGCGTAAAGAGGCGCTGTATGTGCGTGTCGGTGGGCTGACGATCGCCGATATGGTGCTGCTGCCGATCGAAAAATTGCAGGAGTTTTTTGCGGAACTCGCTCTCGATGAGCATGATACCAAATTGGGGAACCGCATTCTTACGGAGATACGGAACCGGTTGCAGTACCTGTTGGACGTGGGGCTGGGCTACCTGACGCTCGACCGCCTTTCGTCGACGCTGTCGGGAGGCGAGAGCCAGCGCATAAACCTCTCGACGTCGCTCGGCAGTAATCTCACTGGGTCGCTCTACATCCTCGACGAGCCGAGCATTGGACTGCATCCGCGTGATACTCACCGACTTATAAAGGTGCTCAGGCAGTTGCGCGATATAGGCAATACGGTGATCGTGGTTGAGCACGAGGAGGAGATAATCCGCGCGGCCGACCAGGTGGTCGACATCGGGCCGGAGGCGGGTTACAACGGAGGTAAGATCGTGTACAGCGGTGATCTTAAGGGACTTGCCAAAGCGAAAAACAGCCTTACGGCCGACTATCTGACCGGGCGAAAACAGATCGCGACACCGGCGGGCCCGCGCGGTTGGAGCAATTATATCGGGATAAAAGGGGCGCGGGAGAACAACCTTAAGGGCATCGACGTGCGTATTCCGCTCGGGGCGATGACGTGTGTGACAGGGGTGAGCGGAAGCGGTAAGTCGTCGCTGATCAAGGGGATACTCTACCCGGCGCTGCGGCGCGAGCTCTACGAAACGGGGATGAAACCCGGTAATTTCGAGCGACTTACAGGCGATTATGCGATGCTGCGTTCGGTAGAAATGGTCGATCAGAACCCGATCGGCAAGTCGTCGCGGTCTAATCCCGTAACCTACATTAAAGCTTACGACGAGATACGCAAACTGTTTGCAGATCAGCAATATGCGCGGCAGAATAATTTCGGACCATCGCACTTTTCGTTCAATATAGCGGGCGGCCGCTGCGAGGAGTGTCAGGGCGAGGGGGTGATCAAGGTGAGCATGCAGTTTATGGCCGACGTGGAGCTGAAATGCGAGGCGTGCGGCGGCAAACGCTTTAAGGATGAGATACTTGAGGTGCGTTATAAAGGACGGACTATCTACGACGTGCTGGAGATGACGGTGGACGACGCGGCTGAGTTCTTCGAAGATAAAAAGAATGCGACAAATAAGCGTATCGTCGAGAAACTCAAGGCGTTGCAGAGCGTGGGGCTCGGATATGTAAAGCTTGGGCAGTCGTCGTCGACCCTGTCTGGCGGGGAGAGCCAGAGGGTCAAATTGGCGGCGTTCCTACTCAAGGAAAACACTGCGGGGCAGATGATGTTCATTTTCGATGAGCCGACCACAGGACTTCATTTCCACGATATAAAGAAACTGCTGACCTCATTCGATGCTTTAATTGAGAAGGGGCATACCATTGTAGTTGTGGAACATAACATGGACGTAATAAAGTGCGCGGACTGGGTTGTCGACCTCGGCCCGGAGGCGGGCGACAGCGGCGGCAACCTTGTTTTCGAGGGGACGCCTGCCGAGTTGATGAAGCAAAATGAGAGCTTTACGGGGCGGTTCCTTACGGAGCGTGCAAACGGCGAAAAAAAATGACGGAATTTTTCACATATACCCTTCCAAACGGCATCCGCTGCATTTTCAAGCGGGTGAAATCGCCCGTCGTGTGGTGTGCGATGACGGTCAATGCGGGTAGCCGCGACGAGTTGGCGCGCGAGGCTGGATTGGCCCATTTCACCGAGCACATGCTCTTCAAGGGCACCGAACGCCGCCGACCGCACCATATTAACAGCCGCCTGGAGAAGTTGGGCGGTGAGCTTAACGCGTTCACTACCAAGGAGGAAACGGTCGTGCATGCAACCACGTTGAAGGTCGATTTCCCGAAGGCCGTGGAGTTGATCGCCGACATCGTGTTCCGATCGACGTTCCCGGAGCGGGAGGTGGTGCGCGAACGCGAGGTGGTGATCGACGAGATAAATTCGTACAAGGACTCGCCGCCCGAGAGGATATTCGATGAGTTCGAAGACCTGCTTTTTGCCGGTTCACCGCTGGGGCACAATATTTTAGGGACGCGCACATCGGTCGGAAAATTTACCGGCGAGGACATCCGGGCGTTCACGGCGAGGACGTACAACACCGATCAGATGGTTTTTGCGGCGGCGGCAAATGTCTCGGAAAAAGCGTTCGTAAGGGTCGTGGAAGCATATTTCGGCGGGGTGGGGCGCTCTGAGAGGGCGTTCGTGCGTAAAGTGCCGCCGTCTGTCGCACCGTTCGATAAGACGCTGAGCCGCGGAACGCATCAGGCGCACTGCGTGATCGGCAACCGCGCGTACAGCAACGATAGCCCGCGGAGGATCGCATTGGCGCTGCTTGTGAATATACTCGGCGGCCCGGCGGCAAACTCGCGGTTGAACACTCTGTTGCGCGAGAAGAACGGCCTGACTTACAGTGCAGAAGCGGCATTTACCTCATTCAGTGATTCAGGTATCGCAACGATATATTTCGGCACGGAGAAGGATAAGGTGGGCCGGTGCCGCGAGTTGATAGACGGCCAGCTTGCCGACCTGCGCAATACCGCGCTCACCACGCGCCAGTTGGCCGCGGCGAAGAAGCAGTTCGTCGGGCAATTGGCGATCTCGATGGAGGGTAAGGAGGGGTATATATTGAATGCCGGGAAAAGTTATCTGATTTATAATGAGATTGATACACCTGCCGATATGTATCGGAAGATAGATGCCGTGACGGCCGCCGCCGTTATGGAAACCGCAAACGAAGTGTTCGGGCAAACGTCGGCGCTAACTTATGGAAATGGATGCTCTTGAGAAATATATCGAGTCGGTTTCGGCGCCCGAGGATGAGTTGCTGCGCGAACTCGACCGCGAGACGCACCTGCGCGCCATACATCCGCGCATGATCTCCGGCCATGCGCAGGGGAAGTTGTTGGAGATGCTTACCAGCATGCTGCGGCCTCGTAATGTTCTGGAAATAGGAACGTTCACAGGTTATTCAACGCTCTGTTTCGCGGCCGGTCTGGAAGACGGCGCGACGATCGACACCATCGAAATTGATGACGAACTGGAGGCGATCGCAGCGTCGTTTTTTGCGCGCAGTCCGCATGGTGCGAAGATCCGGCAGCATATCGGGTCGACACTGGAGGTCGCGCCGCGTTTAAATAAAACATTCGATCTCGTGTTCATCGACGGCGATAAGCGCGAATATCCAGACTATTACCGCATGGCAATGGGTGACGGCGGCGGCGTACCGCTCGTAAGATCAGGCAGTTTCATCCTGGCCGACAACATCCTGTGGTACGGCAAGGTCGCGCAGCCAATAGCGCACAACGACCTGCACACACGGCGGATCGTCGAGTTCAACGAGATGGTGCACAGCGATCGGCGCGTGGAAAATGTGGTCGTGCCGATACGCGACGGGCTGAACCTAATCCGGATAAAATAATTACCTTTGTGTTTCGAACTATGTCCGTAAAACGACAGGGCTGAGTTCTCTCGCTTTACGCATCGAAATGACAATAATAAAAGGTAACCCACTTGCAATAAAATGAATATCGAGATACGGAAATTGGCTCCAGAACTGATCGAGGATTGGCTTTGGTTCTTCGACAACACTGCCTGCACGGGCGAGAACGAGTGGGCCGGGTGCTATTGCATGGCCCCGCACTGGAGCGCGGCGATGGAGAGTGAAAAAGCATGGGAATACACGCCCACGGGCGCGGCGCATCATCGCCAATGTGCTGTGGAATATATAAATAAGGGTATCCTGCAAGGCTGGCTGGCCTATGCCGATGGGAAAGTCGTGGGGTGGTGCAACGCCAACGACAAGCGGAATTACGACAGTATCTTTTTCCTCCTGCCCCGGGAGGATGGTGAGAAGGAGAAAAATGTGAAGGCCATCGCGTGTTTTTTCGTCGATCCCGCCATGCGTGGCGAGGGTGTTGCGACGCGTCTTCTCAATGCGGTGTGTGCGGATGCGGCGGCCGGGGGGTACGAGTATGTCGAGGCCTATCCGTGTCTCCATGATGCGAATAAGGCGTTCACCGGGACTACGGCCATGTATGAAAATAGCGGTTTTGTACTTCACGACGCCGCGTACGGTCCTTGCGCCGTCTACAGAAAGTATTTGTAAGACACTGAATTACAGTTATGAATAAAACTGGCAATTACGAATTTACCATAATAGTTCCGGTCTACAACGAGGAGGAGAACATCGAACGGCTCGAACGCGATCTTGCGGCGTTTCTGCCCACGGCGCTCGTGAAAACGTGCGTGTTATTTGTCGACGATGGTTCGACCGACCGCAGCGCCGAATTGCTCCGCGAGGTGTGCGGCCGCAATCCGGATATGTTCTACATCGGGTTCCGCAAGAACACGGGGCTGAGCGGCGCGATGAAGGCGGGGATCGACCATGCCTACTCGCCGTGGGTGGGCTACATAGACGCCGACCTGCAAACCACGCCAGAGGATTTCAACCTGCTGTTGGCCGAGGCCCGGGACTATGCGATGGTCATGGGGATACGCACGGGGCGCAAGGACGGCCCGGTGAAGCGTGCATCATCGAAGATCGCGAACGGCTTCCGGCGCATGATGACTGGCGACGGCGTGGCAGATACGGGATGCCCGCTGAAGGTGATAAAAACGGATTATGCCAAGCGCATCACGTTCTTCACGGGCATGCACCGCTTCCTGCCCGCGCTGATACAGTTTCAGGAGGGTGGGGTAGTGAAACAGATCCCCGTGCGTCACTTCCCGCGCATCGCCGGGCAATCGAAATACCACCTGTGGAACCGCCTGGCGGGGCCGTTCAAGGATTGCTTCGCGTACCGTTGGATGCGTAAACGCTGGATCAACTATTCTGTGGGCGAGAGCGACGTATGAGTGACTGGTTGATTTACAGCGTCGGACTTATAGCCCAAGGCCTGTTCACAGCGCGCATGCTCGTGCAGTGGATAGCCTCCGAGCGCGCTAAACGGGTGCTGTCCCCGACGCTTTTCTGGCAACTTAGCATGGTAGGTTCGTTGTTGCTCTGCCTCTACGGGTGGCTGTGCAACGATTTCGCGATAGTACTCGGACAGCTTGTTTCATATTATGTATACATCTGGAACCTTAACGCCAAAGGTTCGTGGCAGCGGTTGCCAGCCATTGCGCGGGTGGTGTTTATCTGTATTCCGGTTGCCGCGGTGGCATACTTTGCGATCGACTGGCGCGTCGCGGTGGTACACCTGTTCGGGCAGGAGAACATACCGGCATGGCTTATCGTCTATGGCGTGGCCGGGCAGTTTACTTTCATGATGAGGTTCGTCTACCAATGGTGGTATTCACGCAGAATGGGCGAATCGGTACTGCCGCCGATGTTTTGGGTGATCAGCCTGGTCGGCTCCGCGATGATCGTCAGCTATGCCGTGATCCGCCACGACCCCAAACTGATAGTGGTGATCCTCGGACAGCTCACGGGGCTGGTCGTCTACACACGCAACCTTATGATCGCTTACCGCAGCAGGCGGTGATCGTTTAGATAATGCGCTGCTTCAAAATCGAAAATGGCAATCCACAAGGTGGTCGTTCACATAGCCGACCGCTTGCAGGTGGGCGTAACAGATGGTCGTGCCGAAGAACTTGAACCCACGCTTTTTCATATCGAGGCTGATGGCGTCGGAGAGTGGGGTAGAGGCCGGGATTTCAGCGAGCGATCGCGGGTGGTTGACGACCGGTTCGCCGCCGGGCAGGAACGAACGCAGGTAGGCGCAAAACGAGCCGAACTCGCGCTGTACCTCGATAAACCGCCGGGCGTTCGTTATCGCCGCCTTGATCTTAAGCCGGTTGCGGATGATCCCGGGGTCGGCAAGCAACCTCTCGACATCTGCGTCGGCGAATGCCGCCACGCGCTCGACATCGAAACCGGCAAAAGCCCGCCGGTAATTCTCGCGTTTGCGCAGTATGGTTATCCAGCTCAGGCCGGCCTGTGCGCTTTCGAGCGTCAGGAACTCGAACATTTTGCGGTCGTCGGTCACCTGACGCCCCCACTCCTTGTCGTGGTACTCGCGGTAAAGCGGGTCGTCACCGCACCACCCGCAACGTTTTATCTCCGTCATTCCAAAAACGCCTAAAAAGCTAAAAAGCCAATTGCTCCAGATGTGTGGCCACTTTTTCAATATGCGTTCCGTTTTCCCGCTCGGCGCGGTTATTCCCGAAAGCCTCAAGGACGGTCGCATCTTTGATGTAGAGCGCAATATCCTCGACATACGTCCCCGCGTCGCCTCCTCCGCAAGTGTAGAACGGGATGACGGTCTTCCCGGTGAAGTCGTGCGACATGATGAACGAAAATACCGGAAGCGAGGCCGTCCCGAACCAGATCGGTGTCCCGATAAACACTACGTCGTACTCATCCATATTTTCGACCGCGTCGAGCAACTCCGGGATAACGCTTTCATCTCTTTGCCACTCGACTATCTCTATCGTTTCCCGTTCGTCGGCGGGATAGGGGGCCGCGAGTTCGATCTCGAACAGGTCGCCTCCGAATTTTGCATGGATTTGCTCCGCAACCGCTTTCGTATTGCCCGATTGTGAGTAGTAGACAATCAGTACTTTGGGTTCGCTCCCGCCGCCACATGCATTCAATACGGCGCCCAATAAAAGGATAAGGATGATTTTTGTCTTCATAATCGCGATATTGTTTGTTAGGGTATTCTCACACCAAAGATAATCAGAATTTTAGACACATAACAGTCATGCTGTTCATCTTTGAGATAAAAAAGAAACTTTTTTCTGACAGGATTTTAGTATCTTTGGGGCGTAAAGCGAATACTCCCGACTATGCCGTTTATCGTACTCGAAGGAATCGACGGATCAGGTAAATCCACACAGGTCAGATTGTTGACCCGCATGTTTGCGGACGAGGGCTGGGATGTCGAGTTCCTGCATTTCCCGCGTTTCAACGCTCCGGTTTACGGCGGATTGATTGCGCGTTTCCTGCGCGGCGAGTTCGGCCGCCTGGAAGATGTGAACCCATACCTGGTCGCACTTCTTTTTGCCGGTGACCGCGCCGATGCTGGAACGATGATCCAACGGTGGCTCGACCAGGGCCGCTGGGTAATAACCGACAGGTTCGTATATTCCAACGTGGCATACCAGTGCGCGAAACTCGGCAACAGGCACATGCAGGAGGAACTGAGGGATTGGATACTCGATCTCGAATTCAACCGTAACCGTCTGCCCCGGCCCGATGTGTCGCTTTTGCTCGACGTACCGTTGTCGTTCACCGAGCAGCGCCTTCGCGGTGGGCGTTCAGGCAGCGATCGCGACTATCTGAACGGCTCTGCGGACATACATGAGGAGTCGCTCGACTTTCAGAGGCGCGTGAGGGATATGTACCTGTCGTGCGCGGCAGCCGATCAGGGACTGAAAGTCATCGACTGCTCCGACGGCAAAGGGGCGATGGATTCACCCGGGAGGATATTCGACAGGATCAGGGACGAAATAAGTAATTGTTTACCGGGATGAGCCGAAAGAAAACATACCGGATATTAGTCGAGGCCTGCCGGATCGTGTTGGCGCTTACCTTCATTTTTTCCGGTTTCGTCAAGTCGGTCGACCCATGGGGGACGGCGATCAAGATGGGCGAATATTTCGCCGCGTTCAATATGGACTGGCTCCACGACTGGCGTTTCTTCTTTGCCATCTGGCTCACGGGTGCCGAGATGATGCTGGGGTGCATGGTGCTTTTCAAGGTTCGACTGAAGCTGACCTCGATACTCATAACGGCCGCGATGGTCTTCTTCACGGCCCTCACCTTCGGGCTCGCTGTCTGGAATCCGGTGGAGGACTGCGGATGCTTCGGCGACGCGATAAAGCTGACAAACTGGGAGACGTTTATCAAGAACATGATATTGCTGCCGATGTCGCTGTTGGTCTATTGGGATTCGCGGCGCAAATCTATCATCCCGACCTGGCGCGACCTCTTTTTTATGTTGCTTTTCGCGTGCATATCGTTCGGGATCGGGTTGTACTCCTACCTTCACCTGCCGCTGATCGACTTCCTGCCCTATAAGGAAGGGACGGACCTTGCCGCGGAGGTATACAAGGCCGACGAGGAGAAAGAGGTCGAGACGATCGTGATCGTGCGCAATATCGAAACGGGCAAAAAGCACGAGTTCGATATAGAGGACACAACGTGGTGCGACGAGAGCGTGTGGGAATATATCGACATTAAGAACACGGTGCTCCACACGCGCGTACATCCTACGGTGAGGGACTTCGCGGTGATAGATGCCGAAGGCAACCTGGTGACCGACAGCGTGCTTTTCGATCCGGGCGTGGTTTTTATGATTTGCGCGTCGGATTTCGACGATATACGGCCCCGGTGCGCCGGCTATCTCGAAGGCGCGGTGCGTCGGGCTGCCGAACGCGGATACAGGGTGATCTGTCTCACGGCCGAATCGCTCGAACGCCATCCTGAACTCGTGCTGGGCGACGAACATGTACCGTGCTACAACATGGACGCGACGACCCTGAAAACAATGCTCCGCGCAAAAGTTGGGACGGTGGTGCTTCGCGCGGGCGTGATCGTGAGCAAGGAGAATTGCCGCGATATGTTTGACCGGACGGAGCTTCCGCGGTTTTGATATGAAGGGGCGTTTGGGGTACTATTACAATCAATGATCGTTAATGAATAAATGTATTATGAAAAAGTTCGACTTAAAAAAATTGATACTGGCTTCGGTGATCATGGGGCTTGTTATAGCAATTCCTCTCGGGGTAATTACTATTTTTATTCGCAGAACACATGATATGGAGTTAATATATAGTATATTACAGATGTCTTTGATTATGAACTTCGTGGTCATTGCAAGCCCGTTTGTTTTTCGCTATGCCTCGAAGGGCAAGAAAGAGGAATAAATTCCGTAATTATATTACGCACAAAAAAGTTGCGGCCACGCTCAGAGCGTGGCCGCAACTTTTCAACGCTACCGTCATCTTTCGCTCTGCGCTTCGAGATGACAGCATATTACTCCTTGTATTTCCGCATTACGCGGCAGTGAGTTCATGCCCCTTGAGGGTCGGAAAGCCCTCCCAACGCACGATGCCCTGCAAGTACGAGGAAACCACGAAGTGGTAACTTAGAGGAAGACCGAAGGTCAACATCGGAGGAAGCCAATGCGAAGCATTGGTAACTTACGTATGTGAGTGATCTGCCGCTGTGTTTTCGTCCCTCCTGTCACCCAGTCCTTATTAGCTCCCGGATAAAAAAACAACTGATCTGTTTAAAAAAATGCATATTGCGGTATAAAATAACCGAAAGTTTGCGATCGGTTTGTTTTTTATCGTTTTTTTGATTTTTTTTGCATCGTAATAACAGTTGCGTGTAATTTTAGACAAAATCCAATAAATATGTCGATGCTGACCATACCCCATGCGGTCGAAGAGGTCGTGAAGAAGAAACCGTTTATCGAAAGCGCTCTCGTAGAGGGACTTATCAACCTGTCGGCGCTGGCCCGCCAACTCAAGCCCGAGGTCGAACGAAAGGTGGGCAAGGAGGTAAACGACAGCGCTATCATCATGGCACTCAACAGGTTGGTGCCGCGCCTCGAACGCATCGCCTACCTGAATACCCGCGAGGTCGTTCATAATATCGGAGACATCATCGTGCGCTCCAATTTGGAGGATTACACGTTCCGCAACTCGGCAACGTTATATAAATGCCAGGCCGAACTGCTCCAGAGGGTACAGGAAATGAAGGATATTTTTTGTACGTTCTCACAGGGGATCTACGAAACGGCGCTCGTGGTCAGCAGCTCGATAAGCTCTCTGGTAGGCGATATTTTCTCCGGCGAGCAGAAACTTTCGCAGGGCAGCAACCTGTCGTCGATAACGATCAAACTGCCGCTCGAAAACACCAACTGTCCGGGTGTTTACTACTACATTTTCAAGGAGTTGGCATGGGATAATATCAACGTTCTGGAGGTGATAAGTACGACAAACGAGTTCACGCTCGTAATCAGCGACAACGATATTCAACAGGCTTTTACGATCCTTATGGACGCCAAGCGCGAGGCTGTGGTGGCTGTTTGACCCGGCGGACAGGGAGTTGCAAAAACCAATATTGCACAATATGGAAATTTCGAAGGTAGTTTTTGACGACATTCCGGAGATCACCGCCTTGCAGGACGCCCTGTTGCTGGACAGGCGGGGCGTGAAGGCCGACAACGGGTTCCTCGTTTCGGGCTACTCCGCAGAGGATTACCTCCGTTTTGCCGAGAGGTACGAATATTTCTTCAAATTGACCGAAAACGGTAAGATAACGGGTGTCCTGATGGCTTACGAAAGTCGGAACATCCTGCCGGAGGACAAGAACAATTCGCTGCTGAAGTATGCGGTCAAGAAGGATTTCGTGCTTATAAAACAGATATTCGTCTCCCCCGAGGCGGGTAACCGCGGGGTCGCCACGCTGCTCTACAAGCATCTCTTTACGGTCATTCCGCGCGACAGGCCCGCTGTTGCGGTCGTGGTGCTCGAACCGTTCAACCGGATCAGCTGCGAGTTCCACAAGAGGCGCGGCTTTTCGGAGTTTCTCACGTTTGTGCCCGAGCCCGACCATGACGGGATAGTCAGGAGGCGTTCGGCATGGATACGCCCGAGCTACGCGGATGAGAATTTCAACGACGACCTGCGCCTTACGAATGTGCATGACGGGGCGGACGACGTGGGGCAGACGATGTCCACGCGCGTGTCGAACCTTATCAGCCTTTACGAGCACGAGGACAACCTTAATTGGACAAAGATCGGAAGCCAGTGTTCGATCCTCTTCGCGCTGATAGCCGTCCTCGCCTACTTCTACGACAAGGCGCTGCCCGCAGAGTCCTATCCGTTGCTGCTGACGATCGGCGTGGGAGGGATTGCGCTGAACTTTATGTTCCTGCTCAAGATACGCAGCGGCCTGGCGTATATGCACACATACAAGCGGAAGATCATCGAATATGACCGCCAACTGGCCTTTTCTTATCCGAAAGTAAGCCTTATATTCGACGACGGGGCATTTATCTCGCGCAGGTCGGTGACCACCAAATTGTTATTGGTGCTGTCGTGGACAGGCATCGCGATATGGATACTTGCTACGCTTTTTATGCTTTTCAGGATGCTGGCACCTAATGATCTATAGGCGTATATTGCGCTGAGTAAAGGGGTAATGATGCAAAAAGGTGTTGTCGGGTATTGTGTAGATAGATCTTTACGCTATACCATGCTCATCGAAACGACGGCACCTTAGTCCTCGGCCGGCAGCCGGCGGCAGGGGTTGCGAGCAACGCAGCAGAACAAGGGGCGGCGAATATTCGCCGCCCCTTTGTGTCGAACTTACACGTCGTTATTTTTTATTTGTGCGTATCCATTCGGCCGCGTTAACAAAAGCTTCGATCCACGGTGACACTTCGTCATCGCGCCTCTCCTCGGGATAATACGCCCAGTTCCAGGGATATAGCGCGCGTTCGAGATGGGGCATCATGGCGACGTGGCGGCCGTCGGCGCTCGCGATACCCGCCACGGCGTGGTCGCTGCCGTTGGGGTTGGCGGGGTAATGGCCTGCGGCGTATTTCATCACCACATTGTACTCGCTCAAGGGGCGTGGCAGGCTGAATTTACCCTCGCCATGCGCAATCCAGATACCGAGCCTCGACCCTGCCATATCGCCGAACATCACCGAGTTGGAAGGCTCGATACCCACGCCGAGGAACGCCGATTCGAACCTGTGCGTATCGTTGTGCAGCATCCTCGGTTTCTCCTTGTGCGCAGGGACTATCAGGTCGAGTTCGATCATCAGCTGACAGCCGT
>QMCD01001025.1_pt1 | contig 18114 bp, 17 predicted proteins | sample 1821841 | NCBI WGS metagenome assembly QMCD01 (sample SAMN01991225, study PRJNA193472) | Termite gut metagenome, whole genome shotgun sequencing project. | isolation source: worker | host: Macrotermes natalensis
TTCCAGGCGTTGCGCCTGAAGCCGGGCCTGGTGCTGGCGGGGCTGGAGGGCATCCCCTACAAGCAGCACGAACAAATGCTGTGCCCGGGCGATGAGCTTTTCCTGTACACCGACGGTATTACGGAAATGATGAACCCCGAAGCCGAACTGTTTGGCGAAGAACGCCTGCTGGATGCGGCAAACCAAAACGCGGGCAAAACCTTTGCAAACCTGCTAACCTGCGTGCAGTACGAAACATTCCGCTTTGCCGGCGAGGCCGAGCAAGCCGATGACATCACCATGCTGGCAATTCGAGTTTGTGAAACTAATGAACAGGCTGAAAACATAGAATGATGGAGGGAACAAAATGGATGCTTTTAAAACAACACAAACACTTGAAAACGGGACGGCGACGGTTCACCTTTGCGGACGGCTGGACTTTAACACAAGCCCCGGCTTTGAAAAAGAACTGCAAAGCGTTTTTGACGGAAAGAACAACCTTGTGCTGGACTGCGCCGCGCTGGACTACGTAAGCAGCGCGGGCCTGCGCGTGTTTTTAACGGCATATAAAAAATGCGCCGCAAACCAGTGCGAATTCCGCATCACCAAGGTTAACGCGGTTGTGCGTGAAGTGATGGACATGGTGGGGTTTTCAGACATCATGACCATTGATTAGGGACACGCCCAAGAACAGGAATACAGGTTCTAAGTTATTCGGCGCTTGCAGCCGGCTGCGGCAGCGTTATCATTAGGTAGTATACCTCCGCGTCGGTCACCTGCAAGTCCAGGTTTTCGGCGCCGGTGTCCAATATCGCTTTCAACCGCTGGAACAATTCTTTGTTGTGTTCAATCGCTGCGTAGCCGTCCAGCGGCATGGGAATGGGGTCGGCTGTAGATATGCGCTCGAACATTGTTGCGCTGTGAATGTATACACGGACAATTAAATCTGTGGGCAGCGGTATTTTATACAGCTGTACAATCCCTTCAATAACATGCCGCGCGCCCCGGTCAACGCGCTTCACATCCAATGTGGGTGCAAAATAGTACAAATGCTCCCGAATATGGTTCAACTGTATGTTCAGGGGCATGCTGGATAAATCTTCAACCTCAATGTCGCCGTTAATGGGCAGGTTGATGCCTTTGCCGCGCAAAAAATCCCGCGAGCCGTTGGCATACAGGAACTGCTCGATGCTAACATACGGCACCCCCAAAATATCCGGGTTCAAAACGCCGATAATCATTTTCAGCCGCTTGCCAAATTTGTGTGCAATCGAATAGATATCGTCCTTGATGCCCAGCGGCAAAATGTCTATGGAAGAGGCAACCGTCAAGTCCCGCAGCAGCATTTCGCGCACAATGCGCGCGCTGCCAACGCCGGTAATACAATAGGTTATTATCACATCGCGCGTATCCCCCTGCCCTTCATCAATGGCGGGGATAATAGTAGTATACGGCTCGTCCATAGCTGTGTTCAAATAGTCCTTGTAATCACCGGCAAGCGCCTGGGTTATCTCATCGATATCCTTGCTGCCGGTTAAAATCATGCGCCCGCTTTCCAGCACAACCATAGGGTCCAAAATGGGCAAAATGCGGAAGTGCATGAATGAATCCTGGCTTAGCGCGCGCCGCAGGATAGGCGAGATGTTGAAGCCGCATAGAATGAGCGTTTCCCGGAAATTGTTCCCCAGCGCGCTGAATACTTTTGAGCGCAGGGCCGCGGTTTCCAAGCTTTCGGGCATGTCTAAAGCCCGGATAAACGTTGTGTTTAACATGCTGTTGGCAAACCCCGCAATAACCGTGGCCGTGTTGGCATACCCGCAAAGCAGCAGGTTTACCAAGGGGCGGAACTGGCTGGCGGGGCTATGCTCCAGCAGCATTGCCAAAAGGATAATCTCCCCCTCCATCATCTCAATGCCAAGGTAGTTTTTAAGCAGGGGAATCATCTTGGTAACAAAGGCTTTTTCCTTTGAGGACGCGGAGGTGCTCTCGAAGCTGTTCGGGCTGAAAATGATGCGCCCGGCGTTGGCGTAGGACAAAAGCTGCTGCAAATAATAGGCAATGGAATTGATGATGCCCTGGTCGTAGGAGCGGTCGAACTCAATCGTCGCATATTGCAGCAGTTCATTGGTGGCCTGCCAAACAACGGGGGCGATGGAACCATAGATGGCGCCGGAGGCAGCCGCGCCGCTTTTAAGGGCGCTGCGCCCATGCTGCTTGTACTGCTTTTCCAAATCGGTCACAATCAACTGCTCCGCTTCAGACACATTCTTGCCCAAATCCCGGTAAACAAACATTTTCTGTTCAACAAAGTTCTGGAAATCGAAGGGCAGCAGCAGGTTGTGCACAGCCGGGGAAAAGGAAAGCGGCCTTTCGCAGGATATCTCCACACCGTCGCTCAGGCCGGCAGTAATAAAATACGCGTTGGCGTGTTCATCCGGCGTATAATGCGTGCTAAGGTTGCGCGAAAAATTATAGATATCAATGCCAAGGGGCGCATCCGCGCTGCCCGGCTGTTTGCGGTGCGACCAATTCCCCTGTGCGCAGGCAACGCGAATCTCGTTGCGCAAATCGCCGATATTGTTCTTGCCCCGAAAGGAAACCAGCAGCTTTAGGGCCTGCAGCGAAACGTGGATGGGCAGGCCCAGCATCTTGGCTTCCTCGTAGAAAAAATATGAAATAATGTCCAGCCGCTCATTTATGGGGCGCTCACCCAGCGTGGGAATTTGAATGACGAAGGGAATCCGCCGCTTGAAGGTGCCCAGCAAAACGTTGGAGGGATTTTCGGTTGTGGCGCCAATAATCATAATTTTGGCCGTGTGGTTGCCGGTGTCGCCCAGCCTGCGGTAAAAGCCTTCATCAATCAGGGTAAACAGCATCTCCTGCCCGGCGGGCGGCAGGCGGTGCAGTTCGTCTAAAAACAAAATGCCGCCATCGGCCAGCTCAATCAAACCGGGCTTGTCCTTTTCGGCGCCGGTAAAAGCACCCCGCACATAGCCAAAAAGCTGGGCCAGCAACAGTTGGGGGTTGTCGGCATACTCGGCACAGTTAAAAGTGATAAAAGGCGTTTCCTCGTTGCGGATATCGGACAGGTAGCGTCCCATTTCCGCCGCCAGCAAAGACTTGCCCACGCCCGTTTTTCCAATAATCAGCGTGTGTATCCCGTTTGGCGGGTAGCACACCGCCGCGCTGGCAATCTGCGTTTGATATTTCAGGCTGCCGTCGTAGCCAATAATCCGGGAAAAAGCGGGAAGCTCCTGCCGCGGCACCGCTTTTGGGCTTTCCGCCGGCGCAGTCTTTTCGGGCAGGCAATACAAAATGGGCCGGCTGCCCTTTGTCGTCAGGCGCCCCTGGCTTACCAACGCGTTCAGTGCCTCGGCGGCAACCCCCTGCCATATTGCAAAGTGCTCGGCCACGGTGGAAATTTGCACGCCAACCTTGCGCCCTTTTTCTTTGGCGTCCAGACAGCGGCTTTCCACAAAGGCATATATTTCATCCGGTTGTACCAAAATAGCCCTCCTGTCACAGTCCCAAAAATGTCTGGCGCATACCGGTGGGACACTGTGTTTAGTAATACCGTGGATGCACCGTGCACGCTTGTGAATACAGGTTCTAATATTTTAGCCGTAACGTATGCGCTCCTGCCGGCCACCCAAGCCAAGCTGCGCGCGGTATTTGGCCACTGTCCTGCGGGAAATTTGCACGCCCTTCCCTGCCAAACATTGTGCAAGTGCAAGGTCGCTGAACGGGGCGGTTTTGTCCTCGGCGGCAATCAACGTGCCAATTTCGTGGCGCACCTGCACCGCGGAGGTACTCTCGCCCAAGCCCGCGGAAAAAAAGAAATTCATCGGGAAGCAGCCCCACGGTGTGCCCATATATTTCCCCTGCACACAGCGGCTGATGGTAGACGGCGACATGCCAAGATCCGCCGCCGCCTTGCGCTGCGTCATGGGCAAAAGCGCCGAAGCGCCCTGGAAAAAGAAGACGCGTTGTTCCACGGCCAAATAACCGGCCAAAAGCTTCAGCGCGCGGTTGCGCATGGCAAGGCCGCTGATTAAGTTCACCGCCTCCAAACGCTTTTTGCGCAAAAACTCGCTGGCCTCCGCGTCGCTCACATCCCGCATATAGTCTTGGTCAAAGGTAAGCATGCTGCTTGCGCTGCCCCCAATCCAAACCTCCAATTGTGTGCCAGCCAGGCTAATCACAACATCCGGCGCAAGGTATGGTGTGAAGCGCGCGCCGGAAAAACGGCTGCCGGGCTTGGGGTCCAACGACTGCACATAGTCCAGCATTTGCTGCACATGCTGGCGGCTGCGCCTGTATTTACGCGACAATAGTTCGAACCTCCGCTCCGCCAGTGCCGGTAAATCCTCCCGCAAAAGGCGCAGTATAACGTCGCGGCCTGGCGCCTGTGTCTCTACCTGAAGGCAAAGACATTCGCTCAGGCTTCTTGCGCCAACGCCCTTGGGGCTAAAACCTTGGATTACGCGCAAAACGCCCTCGGCAAGCGTTATATCGCAGCCAAGCCTTGCCGCCGCATCTTCCAGGGCCACCTCCAGGTAGCCGGCAGTGTTGATATTGGCAATTAAATACTGTGCCACAGCCGCCTGCTGCGCGGAAAAGGCGCACATCCCCGCTTGGAAGCGCAAATGCTCGTACAGGGACTCTTCTTCATGGGAATAGGCTTGCTCCCGCAGCGGCAAATAACCCACGCCGGGCGCAAACAAGCTCCCCCCATCCTCGTCCTCGGCCACCGCACCCGGGTTCACCACACATGCTGAAAGCGGCATTTCCATCATGTCGTAACGGGGCTCCAAAAACGGGTTTTCCACCACAATGCCGCCAAGGTAGCTTTTAAGCGCAAACAGCGGCATAGATAAAAGCTGCAGGCTTTGCAAAGTCTGCGGCATCATTTTTTGTTTTTGCGCTTGCCGCAGTGTTTGTTGCAATGTGTCCCCTTCAATCTGCAAGTTTGTGTCATTTAATGTCGAATTTTATCCCAGTATAGCATGCCGTGGCACAAGAAAGAATTGACTTTTTACACAATATTCATACAAAATTATTGGATGCTTGATTTTTGTGGCACGATAATTGCATAAGTAAAGTATGAGAGGAGTTGCGGAATATGCTAACAAAAGACTTTGAACTTCCGTTTTCGCCGGATACAAATATAGGCTTCGTCAGCGGCTTTGTGCTGGAAGCGGGACAGTTTGAGTCAAAAATAGAAATTTGCCACGAGGACAAAACCCTGAACGCAAAATCCTTTTGGGGCATGCTGTATATCAGTTCCCCGCCGCGCACCAGCTTAACACTGCTGATAAACGGTGATGACGAAGAGCAGGCTTTGGCACAGCTAACGGCTTATATTGAAAATTATAGATAAGGAGTAATGAAGAATGTACACAAAACAGGTAACCGTCCGCAACAAGTCCGGGCTTCACGCAAGGCCCGCTGCCGATTTTGTGAAGGAAGCCCTGAAGTTCAAGTCTTCCATCAAAATTGCCAGAGAGAATAAGCCGGACGCGCTGGTAAACGGCAAATCGCTTGTGCTTGTGCTGTCTTTGTCCATTGGCTGCAACGAGGAAATTAGAATACAGGCGAACGGCGAAGACGAGCAGGCGGCCGTCGAAGCCCTTGTGGCCGCTGTGGAAGCCGGGCTTGGCGAAGAGGAGTAGCGGCATGGAAAAGCATGGCTTGGCAATTTTTGAAGGCATAGCCTGCGGAAAGGTGCTGGTTTACGAGCCGTATAAGCTGGAAGGCACCGTGTATGCGGTGGACGCTTTGGATGACATACAGCAAAGGCTGAGCGCGTATTCACAGGCAATTGCCGCCGCGCACACAGAGCTGGAAGCCGCCTGCGTCACCATTGCAGAATCCGCGCCGGAAAAGGCCAAAATACTGGAAGCTCATCAGGTTTTAGTGGAGGACGCCGCCATTGAGGAAGAGGTGCGGGAGCAGATTTTGGCCGGCAAGCCCTTGTCTCAGGCGGTTATTGGCGGCTTTGCCCTGTTTGTTACCATGCTGGAGCAGGCGGGCAGCGCCCTGACCAATGAGCGCGCGGCAGATTTGAAAGATGTGCGCAACCGCATTCTGCGCTGCCTGGAGAAAAAACCGGAGAAAAACTTGTCCCACCTGCCGGAGCCTTGCATCATTTTTGCCCAGGAGTTGCTGCCGTCCGACACTGCCACTATTGACCGGAAGAATGTTTTGGCCATCGTTACCGAACTCGGCGGTTCCACCTCGCACACGGCCATCATCGCCAGAAGCTATGGCATCCCAACAGTTTTGGGTATTGAGGGTATTCTGGCCTGCGCAGGTGACGGCGATATAGCTATCGTGGACGGAACGGCGGGACTTGTTGTGCTGCGGCCGGATTCCGCCGAGATTGAAGCCTACCGCCAAAAACAGGTGATTGAGGAAAAACGCCGGGAAATCATTTGCCGGTGCCGTGATATCCCGGCGGTTACAAAGGACGGCACATCCATATCTGTCAAGCTGAACATCTCCTCCGCCAAGGGCCTTGCCGCCGAGGACATTGCCGCCTCTGACGGCGTGGGCCTGATGCGCAGCGAATTTTTGTACATGCAAAGCGAGGGCGGCCCGCCCGACGAGGAAAGCCAGTTCCAAGCCTATAAAGACGCGGTACTTGCTTTCCCGGGCAAAACAGTCATTCTGCGCACCTTGGACATTGGCGGCGACAAAAGCCTGCCCTATATGACACTGCCCAAGGAGGATAACCCCTTCCTTGGCAAGCGGGCGCTTCGCCTGTGCCTTGAGGAACGGGGCCTGTTCCGCACACAGTTGCGTGCGGCGCTGCGGGCCTCTCAGTTCGGCGCGCTTTGGCTCATGTTCCCCATGGTGGCAAGCCTGGAGGATTTCCGCGTTGCCAAGGAGTTTGTTTGCACCCTTATGGCCGAGCTGGACGCGGAAAACGCACCGTATAACAAGGATATCCCACTGGGAATTATGATTGAGATTCCTTCAATAGCCCTGATTGCAGACCAGGTGGCGCAGGAGGTTGACTTTGCCAGCATCGGCACCAATGACCTTTGCCAATACCTGATGGCCGCCGACCGGCTGAACCCCTCTGTTGCCGCCTATTACCAGAACTACCACCCCGCGGTATTCAGAATGATTGGCTACACGGCGCAGCAGTTTGCAAAACACGGCAAATCCCTGTCCATCTGCGGTGAAATGGCCGGCAGCCCAGCCGATGTAATCGCGCTTGTGGGGCTGGGTATTCGCTCTCTAAGCATGAACGCCTCCAGCCTCGCCTCGGTCAAGCACATCATCAGCGGCATGGAACTGGGCAAAGTGCAGCGCGTGGCCGAAGATGTTTGCGCGCTGGGCACCGCGGCCGAGGTTAAAGGCGTGCTTGCCGCGGCCACTGAAGCCATCACCCCCTTGCCTGACGGATTTGCGGCAGGGTGAATGAAGTGATAAAGGAAATACGGAACAAGGGGGGTGACGGACGCCATAGTAAAACCTGTATGCAGTGTTTAAAAATTTTGAAGGGGGGTGAGTGATAATTATTCGGATTGTATTGGCAACACACGCGGGGCTGGGAAAGGCCATGCTGGAAACCGCGGCCATCATCAGCGGCGGAACAGATGGCGTTGAGACAGTTGGGCTTTACCCCGGCGGCGGCGCAGAGGATGTGGAAAGCGCACTGCGGGCAGAACTGGCCAAGGCCGGCAAGGACGACACGCTTTTGTGCCTTGTGGACATACCGGGCGGCAGCCCGGCGCGCGTCTCTGCGGCTCTTGCGGTAGAATCGGCCAATTTCCACGTTGTTTCCGGGTTAAACCTGGGTATGCTCACAGAGGCGCTGATGCTGAAAGATTGCATGGACATCGCGCAACTGAAAGAGCATATTATGACATCGGCGGCGGACACGATTGTTGACATTGGCAGCAGCTTAACCGCTGCCCTGCGCGAAGAACAAACAGCTAACCACGACTAGCACACTAAAAAGGGGATTGAGATTATGAATTTTGGAACAGTTCTCATCGTAAGCTTAATTACCGGCCTTGCCTATTTGCAGCGGCGCATGCTTGGCGACTGCCAGCTGGAAAGGCCCATCGTTCTTGGCCCGCTGATTGGCCTTATTATGGGCGATTTCAGCACCGGCCTACAGGTTGGCGCGTCTTTGGAACTGGTGTTCATGGGGGCGCAGGCTATTGGCGGCTCCGTACCTTCCAATGTGGCCATTGCAAGTGCTTTGGGCACGGCGGTGTCCATTAACAGCGGCACCGGCCTGGACGGCGCCATGCTTGTGGCCATTCCCACCGCTGTTGTTGCCGCATCCTTTGAGCTTTTTGCCAAAACGGTTTGCGCCTTTTTGGCCCACGGCGTGGACAGCGCCGCCGAAAAGGGCAGTTCTGCAGGCATCAGCTTGTACGTGATGATTGGCAACCTGATTCACTTTTTGGCCTACTTCATCCCAACCTTCCTGGCCCTGTTCTTCGGCGCCGATTTCATCACTGCGTTCACAACAGCCATTCCCGCAAATATCATGGCCGGCATTTCGGCAGTGGGCATGCTGCTGCCGGCGCTTGGCTTCGGCGTTTTGTTGAACGCCATGAGCTCCAAAAAACTGATGCCGTTTTTCTTCGTTGGGTTTGCCATTGCCGCCTACGTCCCGTCGTTCGGCGTTATGGGCGTGGCAATTCTGGGCATAGCCTTTGTCATTCTTTATGTTAATCTGGGCAAAGCCCAAGCAAGGGAGGCTGACGCAAATGAGTAAGGAAACAGCTGCGGGTTCCACCGTGAAAATTGATAAAAAAGATTTAAGGAAGCTATTCTTCCGCTCCAACGCCATCCAATCCGCCTTCAACTTCGAGCGTATGCAGGGTCTGGGCTTCAGCTGGGGCATGCTGCCGCTCATCAACAAGCTGTACAAAAACAAAGAAGACCGCGTGGAAGCCTACAAGCGCCACTCCGGCTACTTCAATACCCACCCCTGGCTGGTTGGCATCATCCACGGCATCGTGGCCTCCATGGAGGAAAGAAAAGCCCAAGGCGAGGAAATGGACGAAGAGAACATCCAAGCCGTGAAAACCGCCCTGATGGGCCCCTTGGCCGGCTTGGGCGACTCGCTCTTCTTCAGCACCTTCCGTCCCATCGTGGCAGGCATTTGTGCGTCTCTTGCCCTCAGCGGCGCCGGCATTGCCCCCATTCTTTTCGCGCTCATCATCAACATTGTGCACTTTGGCGCGCAGTGGTGGGGTGTGCACACCGGCTACAAGCAAGCCGATAAGTTTATGGAACGCCTTGGCAGCATGCAGGTGCAACGCTGGATGGAGGCCGCCACCATTTTGGGCCTGCTGGTGGTTGGGGCGCTGGTTGCCACCGCCCTGGGCATTGCCACCCCGCTAACCTATACCATGGGCGACGCCAGCATTGTGCTGCAAGAGATGCTGGACAAGATTTTGCCGAAAATGCTGCCCCTTGGCGCAACGCTGGCTGTTTACGCTTTTATGCGCAAGGGCAAAAGCACAACCGTTGTTATGCTTGGCATGATTGTTGTAGGCTTTGTACTTGGCCTGCTTGGTGTGCTATAATAGCAAATAGTCTGTGCGCAATCTCCGGGAGGGGGCGGTCCGTCCCCTCCCGGCGCATTTCTAAAATGCGCTAAAACGAAGGAATGAGTATATGGATGAGGTAAACAAATTGCTTTGCGGCGGGCAGGTACTGCTGGAGGGCGGCGAATGGGAAAACCGGGACGTGCTGCTGCAAGGCGGGCGTATTTTCTCCCTGTTGCCCCAGGGGCAAGACGCGCCCCCGGGTGCCGAGCGCATTGACTGTACCGGTAAGCTTGTTGCGCCGGGGCTGATTGACACCCACGTGCACGGGGCAAACGGGCACAATTTTATGGAGAGCACACCGGACGCGATTGCCTCCATTTCCAGCTATATGGTAAAGGGCGGCACCACAAGCTGCCTTGCCACCACCACCAGCGCCAGCCCCCAGGAACTGGAACAGGCGCTGCTTGGCATTTTAAGTGCCAGCCGCCACCCCGTGCCAGGGCAGGTGGAGATATTGGGCACACACTTGGAAGGGCCTTATATCAACAGCGAAAAACGCGGCGCGCACAGGGAAAGCGGCATTCGCGCTGCCAGCATCTCAGAACTTGAGCAAATTTGCGCCGCGGCACAGGAATCCCTGAAGGTTGTTACACTTGCGCCGGAAATTCCATGCGCAATGCAGGCAATTGACTATTTTGTGCGCGAAGGGGTGCGCGTTTCCATCGGGCACACCACCGCCAGCTTTGAGCAGGCACAGGAGGCCATTCGCCATGGCGCCAGCCGCGGCACCCACCTGTTCAGCGCAATGCCGCAAATTCACCACCGGCAGCCCGGCGCCACTGTTGCCTTGCTGCTGGATTCTTCGGCCTTTCTTGAATTAACGGTTGACGGCAACCACTTTGTAACGCCCATCCTTGAGCTGATACTGAAAACAGCCGGCATGGAGCGTTGTATCCTGATTACCGACGGCACCGACGTGCGCGGCCTTGGCGACGGCCAATTCAAGCGTTGGGAAGGAACCGACGTAACCGTTAAGGACGGGCAGGCCCGCACAAAAAGCGGCAGCCTTGCCGGCAGCATGATTTCGCAAGCCGATGCCGTGCGCAACATGGTGCAGTTTACAGGCATGCCCGCCGCCAGCGCCATTCGCATGGCTTCGGAAAACCCGGCCCGTTCACTTGGCATCTACGACAGGAAGGGCTCCGTCAGCCCCGGGAAAGACGCCGATTTTGCCATTTTCAATCCCGATTTATCTATCCACGCCACCATTACAAGAGGCGATATCGCCTACAGAGGAGGTTCTGACTTATGAAATCTGTTATGCTGCGCGTTGACGACCGCCTGATTCACGGCCAGGTTGTTGTTGGCTGGACACGTTCCGCCGGGGTAACCTGCATTTTGGTTGCCGACGACAAAATAGCAGGCGACAAAATCCAATGCTCGCTGATGCGCATGGCAACCCCCGCCGGCCTTACATCCGAGTTCCTTACCGTGGAGGCCGCCGCGAAGAAAATTACTTCGGGCGCTTACAGCAATGAAAGTCTCATGATTCTTGTACGCGGCCCAAAATCTGTTATCGGCTTGATGGACAACGGCGTGGAAATTACCAGCCTGAACATTGGGAACCTTCGCTCGGCGCCGGGAAAGGCAAAGCTGCTTAGCCACGTGTATGCCGACCCACAGGAAATTGAAGACTGGAAAACGCTTGACCAAAGAAACGTGAAAATGATTGGGCAAATTTTGCCCGACCAAGCGAAATCCGACTTCAATGATGTTTTGAAAAAACTATAAAAATGCAACTTAATTATCGAATTGAGGAACTTTTGTGAAGACTTTACTGCTGCAATACTGGGCCTGGTTCAAGGTGGGTTTGTTTACCTTTGGCGGCGGCTACGTCGTCCTTCCCATGATTAACAAAGAAGTGGTGCAAAAGTACCACTGGGTTGAAAATGAGGAGGTCATGGACTATTACGCCATCGGCCAAAGCCTGCCGGGGCTTATCGCTGTGAACACGGCCACTTTTATCGGCTATAAAACCTCGGGCGTGGCGGGGGCCGCTGTGTCCGCCTTTGGCGTTATCAGCCCGTCTATGATTCTTATTACACTTATTGCCACGCTGCTAAGCGGTTTTCAAAACATTCCCATTGTGCAGCACGCGCTAAATGGCATTCAAATTGGCGTGTGTATGCTTATGATAACAACCATCATCCAAATGTGGAAAAGTTCTGTCAAGGACATCGGCGGTCTTGTAATATGCATCTCTGCCTTTGTGCTTGCGTATTTCCTTGGCGTAAGCGTGATACTGCTGGTTATAATGGCGGCTGCTGTGGGCATTGCGGTAAAAGTGATTCTAAATAGAAGAAAAGATGGGGCGGATGGAAAATAATGGCTTTTGTCCTTGAAGTATTATTCAGGTTTTTTTGCGCGGGTCTGTTCGCCGTTGGCGGGGGCTTCGCCGTAATTCCCTTTTTTAACGAAATGGCCATCGTCTTCGGCTGGTTGTCCACCGAGACGCTCTCGGTTATTATAGCCGTAAGCCAAAGCATGCCCGGCCCGGTTGGGGTAAACATGGCGGTTTACGCGGGCAACGTTATCTTTGGCAATGTTTGGGGCGGCCTTGGCGGGGCGCTTACGCTAGTATTTCCCAGCGTTGTTATTGTTATCCTGGTGGCGCGGGTGCTGCAAAAATTCAAGGAAAACCGTTTTGTGCAAATGGCCTTTTATGGCATTCGCCCCGCTGTTGTGGCGCTAATCACCTCTGCCTGCATGGGCCTGTTTTTAGAGGCCCTTTTCCGTGTTGACCTGTTTACGCAAACCGGGAATCTCCTGAACTTGTTCAATTGGGCCCACTTGGCGGTGTTTGCCGTTATGCTGGCGGCTTACTACCTAATCAAAATCAAGGGAAAACCGCTTTCGCCAATCGTCTTTATTATTGCGTCCGCCCTCATTGGCATTGTTTTTCAGTTTTAAGGACATGCCTTAATAAAACATTGTATATTGGAGAAGAGACAGTGAGTGATTTTACATCCCGTGAGATACGCCGCCAGCCCGAAACCTGGCGCAAGCTGGCTGCTGTGGCGGCAGAGAATGCCGCCCGTTTGCAAGCCTTTACAGCACCTTTTTGGGCTGGCAGCGGAAAAATACTTCTGGCCGGCGCGGGCAGCAGCGAGTTTATTGGCAGGGCACTTGCCCCCTGCTTGAACCACCTTGGCAAGTGCGCCACCGATGTTTGCGGAACGACAGACCTTGTGGTGTGCCCTGAAAGCTATCTTTCCGCCGGGGTAAGCACACTGCTGGTTTCCTTTGCCCGCTCGGGCGATTCGCCTGAATCCCTTGGCGCCATCGACGCCGCCGAAGCGGTAAACTCTCATTTGCGCCAACTGATTATCACCTGCAACCGGCAGGGGAGGCTGTCTGTGCGCGGCGCCCAAAACAGCGGGTATTTTGTCATCGACTTGCCGGACGAAACCAACGACCAAGGCTTTGCCATGACCAACAGCTTCACCAGCATGTACCTTATGGCCCTGTTATGCCTGCTGCCCGAATGCTTTGACGACAACAAACTGGCCGTGGAAGATATTGCCGGCGCCGGGCAGCGTTTTTTGGCTGGCGGCGCAAACGCTGTTTTAAACTGGGCCGGGGCGTTTGACTATAACCGGGTGGTTTACCTTGGCACGGAAGCTCTGAAAGGAATCGCGCAGGAGTCCGGCCTCAAAATGCTGGAGCTTACCCGTGGCCAGGTGGCGGTTTTGCACGATTCACCTCTCGGCTTCCGCCACGGGCCAAAATCTTTTGTGAACGATGAAACGCTGGTGGTTTTGTATCTCTCGGACGATTCGTTCAGCCGCAAATTTGAACTTGACTTGCTACGTGAAATGAGCCGTGAACGGCAGGGCAATAAGCTTTTGGTGGTGTGCGGTCAGCCCTGCGCCGAGGCCCAAGAACTGGCCGATTGCTATTATTGCTTTGGCAACGAACACAGCCACGAAAACGGTTTGCTGGCGCCTGAATTTGTTCTGACGGCACAAATGCTGGCGTATAACAAGTCTCTTGCGCTGCAAATTGACCCGGACAACCCAAACCCCGCCGGTGTTGTAAACCGCGTGGTAAAAGGGGTTACCGTATATCCCTACCCCGGTTAAAAACACGGGAGGACAGTTGCATGACAAAGGTGCTTGTCATTTTTACCGGCGGCACAATCGGCTCCGTGCAGGAAGACGGTGTCCGCACTTTGCATGCGGCAAATGCGCCGGGCGAAAGCCCCGGCTCGTTTTTGCTTATTGAGCAGTACCGGCGGCAGCACCCAAACACCGTGGAATTTGTTCCGCTGGCGCTGGCGCCGCCCTATCTGAGCGAAAACGCGACGGTCTCGTGCTGGAGCCGCCTGCTGAACCTGCTGAAAACCGTGGACTTTGATTCAGACGCCGCCCCCGCGGGTGTGATTATCACCCATGGAACAGATACGCTTGCCTATGCGGCGGCCTTTTTAAGCGTGCTGCTGGCGCATGTGCAAGTACCTGTGCTGCTGGTGTCCAGCGGCCAGCCGCTGGCGCATCGCCTGGCAAATGGGCACAAGAATTTTGCGGACGCCGTCAGCTTCATCCAAAACATGGCGGGCAAAATGCGCGGCGTATTTGTGCCCTACAGCTACGATTTGCGCAAAACCGTACTCTACCCCGGGGAATGCATCACACAGTCGCAACCTTTTATCCACCGTTTTGAAAACTACGACGGCCTTGATTTTGGCTGTATTGAGGACGGTGCCTTTCACGCGGCCAGCCCGGCAAATGCTGCCGCCGTTCAACAAACGAACCTTCCCGGAGGTGTGAGTCAATGCGCACACAAAAATGGCAGTGCCCGCATGAACATGCTGAACTCCCTGAAAAATTTGGACAATTGCGTATTGCTGGTAACGCCCTATGTCGGGCTGGATTATGCGCGCATCAACTTGGATGAAGGCGGTATACGGGCAGTGCTGCACGCCACTTACCACAGCTTTACCATGTGCGCAAGTGTGGACGAAGACAAAGACAAAACCTCATCGGCAAAATGGTTCTTTGCCCAGTGTGCCAAAAGGGACATCCCGTTGTACTTTGCGTCCTGTGATGGCCGTCGTGAACGGTACGAATCGGCGGACATAATGCAAAGGCTGGCAGCGCCCGGAGCGGATGGCAAAAGCGTGAACAGCCCCGTGTTTATCCTGCATTCAAGCCTTGAACTGGCCTACGCCAAACTGCTGGTAGGCCACAGCATCCAAAAAGGCACGGGGATTTTGCCAAAAGAGCTGCGTGGCAATTTAAATCTTGTCCTTTTATCCGACAATTCCCACGTTGACAACAGCTTTACCCCGTGATATACTCTGAATTATCGATAAGGAAGAAAGCCCCTCCTTAGGGAAACCGCAAAAGAGAGCCTGCGCCATGGCTGGAAGCGCCGGTTGAGGGAGTAGTGGACGGGGTAACGCTCTTTCTTGTGTATACAACAGAATAAAAGCCGGGCGCAACGCGCCAATGCAGGGTGGCACCGCGGGAACAGTTTGTCTTTTGCAAGTAGGCACAAACCTACTTACCGAACATAAGCTTGTCTCGTCCCTCAAAAACAGTTTTGTTTTTGAGGGATTTTTATATTTTTATTAACTTGGAGGCATGTGCAATGAACAAATACCGTACACACAACTGCGGGCAGCCGCGCAAAGAGCATGTAAACCAGCCCATGCGCCTGGCCGGGTGGGTGAACACGATACGCGATCACGGTGGCGTTGTCTTTATCGATTTGCGCGACCACTACGGCACCACGCAAATAGTCATCCACGACGAAAGCCTGCTGAAGGGCGTGAGCCGCGAGTGCGTTATCTCTGTGGGCGGCGTGCTGCACAAGCGCGACGCGGACACGTTTAACCCCAAGCTGCCCACCGGTGAGGTGGAACTAAAGGCGGACACACTGGCTATTCTGGGCCTGGCGGAGCACCAGCTTCCCTTCGATGTAGAGGAATCGACACAAACGCGCGAGGACGTGCGCCTGAAATACCGTTTTTTGGATTTGCGCAATCCCCTTGTGCATCAAAACATCGTCCTGCGTGCACAAATAATGCAATTTCTGCGTGGTAAAATGGCCGCGCTTGGCTTTACGGAAATCCAAACCCCCATCCTCACCTCGTCCTCGCCCGAGGGCGCGCGTGATTACCTTGTGCCCAGCCGCAAGCACCATGGCAAGTTTTACGCCCTGCCGCAGGCGCCGCAAATCTTCAAGCAGCTTTTAATGGTGTCAGGCTTCGACAAATATTACCAGATTGCACCCTGCTTCCGTGACGAAGACGCCCGGGCCGACCGCTCCCCCGGCGAGTTTTACCAGTTGGATTTTGAAATGGCCTTTGCCACGCAAGAAGACGTTTTCGCCGTGGCCGAAGAGGTGCTGTACGACACCTTCATCGAGTTCACCAAAAACAAGCCCACAGCCGTAAGCCCGGCGCCCTTCCGGCGCATTCCCTATGCGGAAAGCATGTTGAAATATGGCACAGATAAGCCCGATTTACGCAACCCGCTGCTGATTGAGGATTTGAGCGAGTTTTTTGCCGACGTAGATTTTGCACCCTTCCGGGGCAAGCCGGTGCGCGGCATTGTGGCCCCGGGTGCTGCCGCTCAGCCCAAAAGCTTCTTCGAGAAAATGCTGGCCTTTGCCACCGATGTTGTGGGCATGAAGGGGCTGGGCTACATCTCCATTTTGGCCGGTATGGCGCTGAAAGGCCCCATTGTGAAGTTTTTAAGCGAGGAAAAGCAGCAGCAGTTAATCCAGATGCTATCCCTGAAAGAAAACGACACCCTGTTCTTTATTTGCGATGTTCCCAAGCTGGTGGACGGGTTCAGCGGCCAAATTCGCACAGAACTTGGAGCGCGCCTCCATTTGACACGCGAAAACGCCTACGAGTTCTGCTTTATCACAGACTTCCCTATGTATGGCCTGGACGAAGAGACCGGCAAGCCTGCCTTCACGCACAATCCCTTCTCTATGCCGCAGGGCGAGATGGACGCCTTGGAAACACAAAACCCGCTGGACATTAAAGCCTGCCAGTACGACATTGTATGCAACGGGGTGGAGCTTTCCTCCGGTGCGGTGCGCAACCACCGGCCAGACATCATGGTAAAAGCCTTTGAGATTGCCGGGTATACCAAGGCGGACGTTGAGAGCAAGTTCTCCGCCTTGTTTGAGGCCTTCCACTACGGCGCGCCGCCCCACGCGGGCATGGCCCCTGGCTTTGACCGCATTGTGATGCTGCTGGCAGGGCAGGAAAACATCCGCGAGGTGGTGGCCTTCCCCATGAACGGCAACGCGCAGGATTTACTACTTGGCGCGCCGGGCGATGTAACGGAACAGCAATTGCGTGAAGTGCATATAAAAGTGAGGTAACTGCCATGGATTTGAAACCCTACGAAGTGATGGCCAAACTGGATTTACCGCAGGTGGAACGCCAAGATTCAGCCGCGCGGGCCGAAACCTTGCTGCAGCCCCTGGCGGAAATGGAGAAAGTGGACACCGCCGCAGTGCAACCGCTGGTAACGGTGCTGGAATTACAAAACGTTCTGCGCGAAGACAACGCGCAAAAGTTTCTTACGCGGGAAGAGTTGCTGGAAAACGCACCGGAGCAATATGATGGGTATTTCCAGGTGCCAAAGACGATGGACTAGAATGTGTTTAAGGAGGGCCTGGCCTTATGACGGTTTATTTGGACGACAGCATTATGCAAAAGGGTAGGCCGGCAAGCGCCGGTTCCAAAATGCTGGCAAATTTTATTGCGCCTTTCAGCGCAGAGGTGATTACCCGCCTGGGCAAAGCCGGCCAAGCAGCGGTAGATACCGAGTGCATAGCCCTGGGCGAGTTCGGCCTGTGCCCACCGGAAGGCACGCTCCCCTCCCCCTTACTGTGCAACGACGTGTTTGGCTTTGTGCGCACACAGGCTGTAAAACAGGGGCTCTGCGCCATCCGCCCCACCTACGGCACAGTTTCGCGCTATGGCCTTATCCCCACTGCCTGCTCCATGGACCAAATTGGCCTTGTTTGCCAAAACCCGCAGGAAGGCTTTGACTTGCTTGCCAAAATAGCCGGGCACGACGAAAAGGATGGCGCCATGTTTCCGCAGGAAAGCTACCGCTATGGCGGCGACAGCAAAGAAATCCGCTGGGGCGGGTGCTTTGCCCCGGGCAGCGAGGAAAGCCGGGCAGCACAGGGCTTTCTGCAAGGCAAGGGCGTTGTGGAATACACCGAAGTGGCGGCAGACTGCCTTACCGTTGCCCCACAGGTGATGAATGTGCTTGCCTTTGCCGAAATCAGCAATAACCTCAGCCGCTACGACGGCGTAAAGTTTGGCCTTCGTGCGCAAAATTACAAAGGGCTGGACGGCCTTTACACCCAAACCCGCACCGAAGGCTTTGGCCCCGAGGCCAAACTGGCAATAATGATGGGCTGCCTGGTTCTCTCGCAGGATTATTATGAGAAGTATTACGAAAAAGCAATGAAGATACGCCGCCTTATTAAAAACACCCTGTGTTTTAAGGATTATGACGTGCTGGCCCTGCCGGTGGGCAGCCCACTGGCCGTGCTGGCGGGGCTACCGTCG
>QMCD01002518.1_pt1 | contig 18108 bp, 19 predicted proteins | sample 1821841 | NCBI WGS metagenome assembly QMCD01 (sample SAMN01991225, study PRJNA193472) | Termite gut metagenome, whole genome shotgun sequencing project. | isolation source: worker | host: Macrotermes natalensis
AAAAGAGGTAAACGACATGGAAAGCATACTTAAGGAACTTTATTACGGCAATATAGACCTTTCTGATAAAAAAACCGAAAGCACCCCGTATTATGATAAGATTTATAATGAACTTGATAAGTGTGAAAACATACTTTATGATTATTTCAAAGAAAATGAGCTTGAAGCGCTTTATGAAGTTTTTAAAAGAACCGCGGACTTGAATAATGAAATAAACTCATATGAAAAATCGGAAAGATTTATTGACGGGTTTATCCTCTGCGCAGGGCTGATAATGGAAATCCGGCATAAAATCCTGGATTCATATTATACGGGAAAATAATACCGTTAATGCTTCTCCTTAAAAATAGTACCTATAACGACCGGACCGCAGTTTGAAGCCACCGCCGCGCCGACCTGAAAGGACATCTCAGGCGGATAACCGAGCTTTCTGGTAATTTCCCTTTCCATTTCGTCCCGAACCGCCCGGTTGCTTCCGTAAACAACACAGTACGGCGTCTGGGGAATCATATTTTCGGCGGTAAGCTCTACGATTTTAGGGATAATCGACCTGTCCCCCCTTACCTTTGCCAGGGTTGACGAGATACCGTCCTTTATTTTTATAACGGGTCTGAGTCCGAGCATCTCACCGACAAAAGCGGCTGCGGTGCTTATACGTCCCGAACGCTTTACAAATTCAAGGGTATAGCAGCCGAAGGTAACCTGAGCGCAGGAACACCAGTCCTCAACATATGCGGTAATTTCCTCGACGGACGCGCCTTTTGACAGCTTTGCAGCAGCTTGTACCACAGGGTAACCCTCTACGCCCGTATAATTTCCCGAATCTATTATATGAATCCTGAATCTCTCCTGAGCTTTGGGATTCTCCTCATAAAAAGCATTTCTTGCCATTAAAGATGACGAATAAGTATTTGAGCCCTTTGACGCAATGGATATATATACTAAATCCGTATATCCCTCATTGTAATATTTGCCGAATACCTCTCCGAACTCATATGCAGTAATCTGGGAATGCACGGGCGGGACCTTTGAATTAACAATCAAGTCATAAAATTCGTCATTCGGAATATCCCTGTCCTTGAATGATTTTTCACCGACCGTCACATGAAAGCAAAGTATGCCTATATTATATTTTTTTTCAATATCTTTTGGTATATCGGAAGCCGAATCGGTCAGTATCTTTATTTTCTTATCCATTTTTTCACAGTCCTTTCCAAAGCTCCCGGCTTTAAGCTTTTTTACATCCTATATGTTATGAATATTACTCATACTTAATCTGAGTAAGACTGCTTTCGCCTTCTAGCACCTCATAACAGCTAAAAGTTGCAATATAGTAAACTAAAATCATACCGCCGCAGGCGGTATACCGCCATTGTTAATTTTTAATTGTTAATTGGTACTAGTCCGGGGAATCCCCATTGACGGAGAACCTCATAAACGGCGACGGCGACGGAATTGGACAGATTAAGGCTTCTTAATTCCGGCCGCATCGGAATCCGCATACACCTTCCGGGGTTTTCATGCAGCAGGCTTTCCGGCAGACCCCTATCCTCCCGCCCGAAAATCAGATATGAATTGCCGGGATATGAAGCATCGCTGTATATGTTTTTCCCCTTTGTGGTGAAATAAAAAAAATATCCTTCATTTAACCTGAAAAAATCATCCGTACTTTCATAATATGTTATGTCAAGCTCATCCCAGTAATCAAGTCCGGCTCGTTTTAAATTTTTATCGGTAACTTCAAAGCCAAGGGGACGGACAAGATGAAGCTTCGCTCCGGTAACGGCGCAGGTTCTTGAAATATTCCCTGTATTCTGTGGGATTTGCGGTTCGATTAGCACAATATTAAGGGTTTTCATCATAATATAATATCCCGGCTTTAATTTATCAGAATTGTTCATAATCGAAAAGAGCGGTGTTTGTTAAAAGGAAATCAAGGCAGTTTTCCAGCATAATACCCTCCCGGGTTTCGGTCGAATAACTGTAAGTCATTTTTATAGCTCGGTCAAGAAACGCAGTCGCGCGGTTCATTGCAATGGGAAGGCTGTCCCCTTTAAGTATTGAGCCGGTCAGTACCGATGTGAATATATCGCCTGTGCCGGGGTAATTTACGTTAATGTATTTTACGGGAACGCGCCAGAACTTGCTGTGCTTCTTGTCGTAACCGGCATTATACACCATTCCGCCGCACACAACGCTTGTAATCACCGCTATTTCAGGACCCAGCTCCGATATTCTTACAAGGTAGCTTTTTATTTCCTGAGAAGTAAGTTCATTTTTTGAAGTGTTTTCCGAAAGAAGGACAGCCGCCTCCGTTATATTAGGCGTGACAATATCAGCAACGGCAACAAGTTCCTTCATCCGGGTGAAAAAATCCGGCGTGAACATTTTATAAGGCTTACCGTTATCAGCCATTACAGGGTCGACTACTTTAAGAGAATACTCATAATAACTGAAAAATTCAAGACAGTGGCTGATTTGTTCGACAGAAGCCAGATACCCGCTGTATACGCAGTTGAAATTATAGTTAAGGCTCTCGTAATGCTCAAGGGCCGGCAGTATATAACCTGACAGGTCATGCTTGACTATATCTCCGAAGCCGCCGGTATGAGCGGAAAGTATGGCTGTCGGAACAGGGCAGACTTGTATTCCCAGTACGGAAAGGGTGGGCAGTATAACCGAAAGAGAGCATCTTCCGACGCCTGAGAGGTCATGTATTGCGGCTACTTTAACTGTTTTTTCGTACATAAAATCTCCATAATCAAGAACTGTTCATATAGTAGTAAACGTATGTTTACCAATTTTATTAAACTGTAATTATAATCTCCTAACGGCAGCAGTCTGTATGCGGATTTTCAACTTGTCTTCAAGATAACAATGCATGAAAACCCATAAGTTTCCCGTAAGAACATATTCTGAATTTTTTATACGATAAATATTATACTATATTTTTTATTATTTTACAATACTTTTTAACCTAAAAAATTATTCGGTCAAAAATCCATGAAATATCTATCCTAATAACGTTTGCATTATACTCTGACGGGTATTATCTATTATAATTAAATAAAAACCTTAAGAGGCTGTATATGAAAACGAAATCTATGGTCATTTTAGGATTCTCGGGTGTTCTGGCAATAATACTGACCGTCTTTCTGTCATCGGGAATAAACGGCGGCGAAAAGGCAATCCCCGTAATTATGGCGATTGAAGATGAAACGACTGCTTACGCTCACAGCGTACATGATTATGAAAAAGCTTCCCCTGAGCAGGAAACTGTAAAAATCACCTCCGAAAATACTGAAACGGCAGTTAAAAACCCTGTAGAGCTTAACAGTGCGGATTTAAACGCACTTCTTGGATTAGAGGGTATTGAAGATAATATTGCCCGGGAAATAATCAGATACCGTAACGAAAACGGTGATTTCAGAAATTTGAATGAGCTTTACAATATTAAGGGAGTCAATGACGAGGTTATCAGACAGCTTAACCTTTTAATATATATTGATGAGGTTAATATTACTTTGCCGGATACCGGCATCTCACATGAAACATCAGGAAGCGTTATTTCGGATGCAAATCCGCCGCCAGCCCGGAATTCATCGGATACGGGACTGATTAACCTTAACAGCGCGGGTACGGACGAGTTAATGACACTCAGCGGAGTCGGCGAGGTCATAGCGAAGGAAATATATGATTATGCCAGAAATACCGGTTTTAAGTCGGTTGACGATTTAATCAACGTAAGCGGTATCGGTGAAAAAAAGCTTGAAAATATCCGACCGTATGTCTGCGTGGAATAAATTCTGAGCATAAAACAGGGTAACGCCATTACAGTGTTACCCTGTTAAGATTTTTTCATTATGTTTATCGCAATAAATAGAGGTTTTTAACTCTTATTCCGCCGCTTTGAAGTTATAGACAGGCTTGATTATTTTAACTATTTCAGCCGTATCGGTAATGTTTTCAATTATTTCTTCCATCGGCTTGTATGCGAAAGGCGATTCGTCAACAGTCGATTTATTTACCGTAGTGGAGTAAATCCCTTCCATGCTTTCCTTGAACTGGCTAAGGGTAATGCTGCTTTTAGCGGCGCTGCGGCTCATCAGGCGTCCCGCGCCGTGAGGAGCTGAAAAGTTCCAGTCGGGGTTTCCCTTGCCTGTGCATATAAGGCTTCCGTCACGCATATTAATCGGAATAAGTATTCTTTCGCCGGCTTTTGCGGATACAGCGCCCTTGCGTAAAATCATGGTTTCAGGTTCGATATAATTATGAATGGTCGTGAAGCTGTCCTCCGCTTTCAGATTCATCTGTTTCAGGATTTCGCGGACAATAGCCCTGCGGTTGAGCAGTGCGTAACGCTGGGTCAGTTCCATGTCATGAATATAATCATCAAATAGCTGACCCTCGGCAAATGCAAGGTTTTTATCAACTTTCAGAAATTCACGCTTTTTGAGTTCGGTCTGGATTTCCGTTTCACGTCCCTGTTCTTTGAGGTCGGTAATAAGCGAAGACACATCATTACGGCGTTTTTCTAAATCTTTTGCCGCCAGCTTCTGATAGTATTGAGCTACCTGAAGTCCAAGATAACGGCTTCCTGAATGCACAACAAGCCAGAACCGCCCGTCATCATCTTTGTCGAGTTCAATAAAATGGTTACCTCCGCCGAGGGTTCCCATGCTGAGTTCAGCACGGCTCAGATTAACATGCTTGGAACATTTCAGTCTTGTAAGGTCAATTTCATCCATATACGGGTGCGCTTTATTCCGAGCGGAAAATCCTGCCGGAATATATTCGTGAATGACCTTATCAAGCTTTTGCAGTTCAATACGGGTTTCTTTAAGAAGGACGCATTCCATGCCGCAGCCGATGTCTACGCCGACAAGGTTAGGAACAACCTTATCGGTAACGGTCATGGTAGTGCCGATGGTACATCCGGAGCCGGCGTGGGTGTCGGGCATAATCCGGATTTTACTTCCGCTCACGAATTCCTGATTCAATAGGTTTATGACTTGTGAAACAGTCTCCTGGTCGGCATTATCCGTAAACATTTTGGCTGTGTTATATTTTCCCTGTAATTCAATCATAAGTTTTCTGCCTCTTAAAGTCCTATTCCTTAATTGTTCAGTATATTAATTATTTTATTCACCCGTTCCTGATTACCGAAATTACTTTATTAAAATAATCGGGTAATCCGCTGTTAAATTCCATGTATTTTTGAGTCCCAGGGTGGATGAACCCGATTGTTTTAGCATGGAGGCATTGACCTTCGCAAAGCTTAGAGCTTTTTCCGTAAACGCCGTCCCCAAGAACCGGATGCCCGATATATGCCATGTGTACGCGTATCTGATGCGTCCTGCCCGTATAAAGCTTAAGTTTAATAAGAGAATACCGGCTGTATTCCTCAAGAACCGTATATTCTGTTTTAGCGTTCCTGGAATTATGCTCCGTAACGCACATTTTTTTTCGGTCGGTACGGTGCCTTCCTACCGGTTCGTCAATAATACCCGTTTGCTCTTTAAAATGTCCGTGGACAACCGCGTAATACTCTCTCCTGAACGAATGCTCCCTGATTTGCTCAGCAAGCACCGTATGTGCATTGTCAGTTTTTGCGACTATTAAAAGACCGCTGGTCATTTTATCAATCCTGTGAACAATTCCCGGACGGATAACCCCGTTTATGGACGAAAGCCTGCCTTTGCAGTGATATAAAAGCGCGTTTACAAGCGTACCGTTGTAATTCCCCGCAGCCGGATGAACAACCATTCCTTTCGGTTTGTTCACCACAAGCAGCGCTTCGTCCTGATAAACAATATCCACCGGAATATTTTCTGGGACGGCTTCAAGCGGTACCGGTTCCGGAACAAAAACCGTAACCGTGTCGCCGTTTTTCAGTATACTATTCTTTGCGGCAGGTTTATTGTTAACAATAACCGAACCGTCCGAAAACAATTTTTGAACCGCAGAACGCGTAAGCTCCGGGACCTGCCCGCAAATCCATTTATCAGCCCTTGCGCCTGTATGTGAATCCGTTACGGTAAATTCAAGCGTTCGCATATTATTTTTCAGCATTCCTTTATTCAGCGTCAGCGTCAGCGGATTTAACCGCTGTCTTTTTTTCTTGTATTTCCGCATATATGTAATAAGCAAGCAGCATAAACGTACCGCATACCACCAGGATATCGGCTAAATTAAAAATCGCGAATCTGAACATCCTCACTTCGAGATAATCGACAACATATCCCAGACGGACGCGGTCAATATTATTGCCTATCCCGCCTGAAATTACCATCATTTCCGTTATTTGCAAAAACCTGCTGTCTTTCAGCCTTTTCCATGTAATGACAAGCAGTAAAACTATAATAGCGGCATTTAAGATAATCAGTAAATTTACAGCTCCGCTGAAACTTCCGAATGCCGCCCCGTCATTTTCAGCATACCTTAAACCGAGAATATCAAAATCACCGAATTTAATAAAGTCCATCCTGGTAACCGGCATTAAATCAGCAACCGCCCAGTGTTTAATAAGCTGGTCGGCGGCAACCAGCAAAACTCCGGCAATTAATATGATAAAAAACATTATTATGACCATCCTTTTTGGATGTTTTATCTGCAGTAAACTGTTTATAAACAGATATTAAACCCGTTTATTTATTCTCGCCGAATTTCAAATCGCTGAAACGGGACCTGTTTCCATAAGAGTCTCCGAAGGGGTTTGCATTCGTTTCGGCAGTGCGGGATGTGTTTAAGACTGTCTGCTGTTCAGCCGTAACCGCCGCTTCATCCTCAGGCTCCGAAGCAGGCTGAGCGGTCTGTGTTTCGGATACCGGAACAGCTTCGTCGTCATCGTCGTCATAATCGGGAATAGAAGTAATCTGCGCCAAATGATTTTTATACATAGCCAGCAGACTGGATTTAAAATCCGATACCTCCTGCTGCATTTTCGTAAGGTTATGCTTTTCCCTTTCAAGCTGGAGCTTTGTGGAGCCTATAATGTCCCCTGCCTTAACGGTGGCTTCCGACATTATCCTGTCAGCATGAGCCTGAGCCTCGGCAACAACGGCGCGACCCTGCTTCTGGGCGCCGATTAAAGCGTCCTTCAGGGCTTCCTCATCCTTTTTGTATTCGCGTATGCTTTCAACAAGCACCTCTATTTTCTTCTGTGTTTCCTCCTTTTCCTTCTGTAATGACGAAACCAGAAGCGCAATTTCTCTAAGGAAATCATCAACCTCGTTAGGGCTGTATCCGGATTTTACCTGTTCGAATCTCTTGTTGTTAATGTCCTTAGCAGTAAGCATAACTTTAACCATCCTTTTCTAGTTTATGTGATTGATAAAATTCTTTCAGTGATTTTTTAGTGAAGTCATCAAGATAATGCCAGCGTACTCCCTGTATTGCCCCCTCCAGAGCCGACAAACGCATATAGCATGCTGACGGGTCTGCGGACTGAATACGGAGCCATGCTTCACGGCTTCCGGTATCCTTAAGCTGTTTTACCGTGGTTATTCCGGCTTCGCAAAGCTGGGATTCCAGTTTTTCGGCTATATTAGGCAGGCTGCTTAATTCACCCATTTAAACCCCTTTCAAACCGTATAATCCAATACAGTTAAATTATTTACATTTTTTGGGCGACGGCTATTTTATTTCCGTCAGGGTCAAGAAACCAGAATGAATACGCGCCCCACGGTTTTCTCTCCGGCGGTGAAATTATCTGAATACCGGGGATTTCACGCGTCAGCCTTTCATATAACGAATCAATATCCTCGTCAAAGAACTGCAGCCATATATTTTTATTATCGGGTACTTTCACATCACCCGGATTCCAGACGGCAAGACTGTCGAACCCATAATGCTCACCCTCAACTAAAGGCTCTTTATCAAAAACAATTTTATAAAACTCCGCAAGACGCGGCGCATCTGAGGTTGTTATGCATATTCCGCCGAACTTCATAATAAATCCTTCATATCCTTTTTAAAACTTTATTAAAAAAATTTATTTTTCGTTTTCAGTATAACTTCTCGATATCTGATATTTTTTATTTATAGAACGAAACATGAATTATAACATTTATATTTTCCTTGTTAGTTATAAATTCATATGTCATATTATCAATTTTTATAGAAGCATAATCCCAATTATTATTAGGTATGCCATAATCGTCCAGCTTTAACCTTAAGGCTTTATAACGTAAAAGTGTTTCAACGTTTAATTCGGATTCAGTTATTTCATATTTTTTTCCATATAAAGCAGGTGTTCCTGAACCGCCGCTACCCGGAGGAAATGATGGTGCAAGCTGTTTAACTTTTTCATATGGAAATTTACTCATTGCGAGTTCAAGAAATTCTTTTTCAATAATACCTATTTCATCCAATAATTTAGCTTTTTCCTCAGCTATTCTTTGTCTCTCCCGTTTTTCTAATTCCTGTTTAACTCCCTGCTCAATTTTTTTAGATAATATCTTTTCGATAAAACTCATATAATCACCCCAAAAAACATTATATAATCATATACTATAAATTTATACTATAAATATCTATTAAACGTATTTCTTTATTATAACATGAAACCTGTCTTTTTTCGTTTTATTCCCGACGGAATACAGTATGAACTTACCCTTCCCCCTTACGGAAAACACATCGCCCTCAGAAAGCGTTTTCGACGGTGAAAGCTCGTTCCCTGACCCGGAAAAATCATATTTCCCGGTGTTTATATTAGCATATCTGACCGAAACCAAATTGCTTTTTATAAAACCCGCCGATTTTTCCCTGCTGACTTTTAAAGCAAGCGATATAATACAGTCAATCCTCAGCGACGGGACGGTACCGTTTATTTCAATGAAATTATTTTCCCGTGCGGCGGCGGGTTCTTCGCATAATGATATTTTTACTCCTTCGGAGCCTATTTTTACGCATTCGTTAATTATAACGGTGCCTGCGGTTTTACTGACAAAAGCAAGCGCCGTACCCTCGTTTACTATTATATCGCCGGTTAATTCCCTTGAAATCCTTTTAGACATAAAAGAACCAAGAAAATCCCTGTGCGAAAGATGAGCGGCTGTTCTGAAACTAAAGGACAGCGCCGTTATGGGAAAATCCCCGTATAAATCATTTTCGTCCGCATAACCGTCAGGAAATACGGCAAGAATTTTTCTTTCAGCCTCCGGATACCCTCCCCATAGCATATATGAAGCGCCGAGCCTGTTAAGAACCGAAACTGCCAGCGACGACTGAAGGGCTTCAAGGAAATTTGTATACTTTACCAGATTATGCCTTTCGGATAAATCAGTCAAATCCAATATCCTGGAAACTAAAATCCGGTCATCGTCCGATAACCTAGCAAAAAACTCACCCTGTAAAAACTGAACCTTGGAATTCATTAAAGGAACACACCGTTGTTTTCAAGCTCCCCTACCAGGTCTTCGCCTACAAAACCGACGTTATAGGGGGTTATAATAAAAGTATTGTTAGCGACAGGCTTAATATTCCCCCCGTTGGCATAGGCAACGCCGCCCAGGAAATCAATAATCCTTCTTGTTATATCGGGTGTAGTTGATTCAAGGTTTAAAACGACGGTTTTCTTTGTATTCAAATGGTCGGCAATCTGTTTTGTATCCTGAAAAACCTCCGGCTTGACAAGGATAACCTGAAGCTGGGCAGTCGTATGAATATTCACCACCCTGTTCCTCTTATGCTCGTCGTCGCGCGGGCTGTTATCCTGAAAAGAATTATAATCCATATCATTTATATCGTCGTCCGCGTTTGAGCTGTCCATACCCAAAATATCCTTTAAATTATCCAGTAAACCCATTATCCTACATCCTCTCTGATTTAAACGGAGTAAAAAGCCCCGTGCCTATTCTTACAATATTTGAGCCGTGTTTTACCGCAAGCGGATAATCGCCCGACATACCCATAGACAGAATTTCCATTGTTGTTTTATTTATATTTTTATCCTTTAAATCAAAAAAAAGACCGTTCATTTTTTCAAAATAAAATTCCGTATTATAAACAGGCGGGATTGTCATCAAGCCCTTTATCCGTATCCCTGAAAGCTCTGAAATCCCGTAAATCAATTCTTCCAGACCGTCAGGGGAAACACCCGATTTTGACGCTTCGCCGCCGATATTCACCTCAATAAGAATATCCGTGATTTTACCTGTTTTTACCGACAGCCTGTCAATTTCCGAAGCAAGCTTCATGCTGTCAACTGACTGAATTAACGTTATGTCATTTACTATATATTTTACCTTGTTTGTTTGTAAATGACCGATGAAATTGAACTCAGCCGATTTATCGTATAAGTCCTTCTTATCCAGAAATTCCTGAACGCGGTTTTCACCGAGTAGCTTTACTCCCAAAGAAACCGCTTTGTTTACCAGTTCAGCCGGAATGTTCTTTGTGACTGCCATCAGGCGTATAATATCGTCAGGCTTTCTGTACTTTGCCTTCGCTTCTGAAATATTATAATCAATGACCTTTAAATTTTCTGAAATAAAGTCGTCCACAGCTAATGAAAACTCCTTTCAGTTTAGAACCTGTTCCCATAGGAAAAATGTATGGATTTCCGAGTATGATTTTGCTGAAGACAAGACGAAAATCCGCAGACAGGCTGTCGCCTTTCAAGGATTTTCAACGCTGTATTCGGTAAAATCTACCGAAATAACATACGTTTTCGCCTATGGGAACAGGTTCTTAATTTATCCTATTGTTCCTGCTCGAACATATCGTCCGCATAAACAATATTTTCAGCCGTTCCTTCACCTGTAATCTCCGGATGTATAACCTCTGAAGTACCGGCGGGAATTATCAAGTCCTCCGTAATTTCTTCCGCGTTTGTTTCGTCCGGCGCTTCAGAATCAAGCTGTTCATAAGAAATCTCGCCTTTTACGATTATGTCGTCATATATGCTTACGTATCCGGGTTCCGTTGTTGCCGCGGAAAGCAGGTAGCCGTCGCTTTCAAAGATAATATCAAGCTTTCTGAACGAAATTTTTTCACCCTCTAAAATGTAAACGCCTTTTTCATTATTCCTGTCGAACCGTATTGCTTCCCTGGGGATTTTGATACCCTCATAGTCGTCAAGGATTATTTCGACTCGCTCAACCCGTCTTTGTACAAAATCGAATTTCAGCTCGTCGCAGGAAAGGACGATGATACTTTCATCAGGGTTATCGGCAGGCAGTATCATCTCAATAACCGCGTCCGCATAATCCGGGGATGAATAGAATTTCAGCTTTACCTCCGAAGAAACGCTGAAATTATGCTCTTCAGTATTGACGATACCGACCATATTCCAGCGGTAACCGTCAACCATCTTTCCTACCGTATATTTATTAAGGACTCTCTTATTGTCATCATCGATTATACGCCGTATTAAATCAGCGTTTATTTCTGACAGACCGGCAGAAGATAAAACATCTTCATAACCGTCAGTATAACTGATAAAATAACCTGAATCCCCTGCTGTTATAATACCGGCAGGCTCCTTCTGACCAGACCTTAAAGAATCAAGCTGTTTTTTAAGCGAGTTGATTCTGTCATTATAATCGGTTTCTTCATTGATAATAATCTGGTAAATTCCCATTAGAGACTGGAAATTTTTCCTCTCGTCCCTCAGAGACTGAAAATCGCCCTTAGCAATAAGAGAGGTAACCGTCTGGTATTTTTCATTTATAAGCTCGGATATGAATTCAAGCTGGGCGACATCGGTCGTACCGGGGTTCTGTGCCGCCTCAAGCAAAGAAATCTCATCCTCAAGCTTTTGTATTTGCTGATTTATATATATTGCGTTTCCGTCTTCATAAACATATGCCACGGCGGAGTCCTTGGCGATTTTGCTTCCGTCCGGGACGGGGTAGCTTAAAACTCCGGTAATATCGCTGTTTATGACCGTTTCGTTCCTGATGTAAATTCCTTTGAAGGAAACCTTGTCCGCTGAAGAATAAAGCAAAGCCGTTTCGGTTTCATATTCCTCGTTCAAGTTCAGCGAAAACTGATGCGCAACGGTAATTAAAACAAAAACCGATAAAACAAAAACAAGGATTTTTACAGTAATAGTATTCATCTTACCGTCCGTTTCATTTTCTGAGCCAGTTACTGCTCTGAATCCAGAATAGAAATTATTTTGGACGGCACAATCGTCGACATGGCATGCTTGAACACAAGCTGCTGCTTGCCGTCGCAGTCAAGAATAACGGTGTAATTATCGAATCCCTTAACAATTCCCTTAAACTGGAACCCGTTAGTCAGAAAAATGGTTACGACGATTTTTTCTTTTCTTGCCTGATTTAAGAAAACATCCTGCAGATTAATAGATTTATTCATTTTATATGACCATCCTTTCCGGACGTTTAAATCCGTTACTTCATAATATTATATCATATAATTTTTGATTTGGCTACTATTTTTTCACAATAATCTATAATTTTATTAAAAATAATAACATTGTCTAAATAAATCCAGTTAATTCGGTCATCTCGACGAAACCATGTCAGCTGTCTTTTAGCATAACGCCTTGTATTCTGTTTAATCCTGTCAATACATACGGATAATTCCGCTTCATTCCTGAAATAAGGGAGCAGCTCCTTGTAGCCGATTGCCTGGCAGGCTGTTTTAAGCTGTTCGTTCTCAAATATCAAACGGCACTCATCTACCATTCCGTTTTCAGACATAATATCAACCCGTCTGTTAATTCTGTCGTATAAATCCTGTCTGTCCTTATAATCAAGTCCAATCATACAAAGACTGTAATCTGTATGAGTACCTTTATTCAGAACCCTGTAATCACTGAATTTAATTCCCGTTACCTCAAAAACCTCAATAGCCCTTATAACCCGCACCGTGTTATTCGGAGAAACCATTACAGCCGTTTCAGGGTCTGTTTCCATAAGGCGTTTATGCATGGCTTCCTTTCCATAAGCGTTCAGTTCCGTTATAAGGCGTTCCCTGATAGCGCTGTCCGAGGAGGTACTGTCAAAGTTTATATTGTCGATAAGCGAATTTATATACAGTCCCGTTCCGCCGACAATAACAGGTATTCTGTTATGTTCCGCAATGCGGTTGATTTTTTCCCTTGCAAGCCTGCAGTAATCAGCTACGCTGAAATCGGTATTCATAGGAACGATACTGAGCATATGATGAGGAATACCTCCCATTTCCTCTGCAGTCGGCTTTGCCGAGGTAATATCGAATCCGCTGTAAATCTGCATGGAATCAGCGGAAATAACCTCCCCGCCGTATAGCTTTGCCAGAGCGGCTCCGACTGCGGTTTTACCCGAAGCCGTCGGTCCCACGACAGCAATAAGCGGTTGTTTTTTTGAATTATTCATTATAGTTTCCTTTTAAACTGTTTTTCAAGCTCATATTTCGTCAGCCTGAACAAAACGGGGCGTCCGTGAGGACAGTATCTTATATTATTATTTATCAGCAGGGTTCTGATAATTTCCGAAAGTTCAGCGGGGGAAGTAATATCATTTGCCTTTAATGCCGCTTTGCAGGCAATGGTATGATAAATATCATCCATTATGTCAGGCTCAGGATTGCTGCGGTTTTCATACAGATTCCGGGCGACTTCCGTTATCAGCCCGGCAGGCTCAAAGCCGTCCAGCATTGCCGGTATGCCTGAGACAGTAATGCTGTCAGAAGCTGTAACCTTATAATCAAAGCCCATCGCCTTAACAGTTTCAGAATTATTTTGGAGAACCGTAACATCCTCACATTCAAGCGTTATATCCTCCGGCTCTAAAAGAAGCTGGCAGTTAAGCGGTTGTACTCCGGATTTCAGGTTTTCAAAAATTATCCGTTCGTGCGCGGCATGTTTATCGGCGAATAAAATCCCGCCTTCAGTTTCGGCTATGATATAATTTCCGAAGGCTTCACCGATTAACCGGAATGGTATTTCCTGTTCAGAAACTCCGTCCGCCGGGTTTTCGGGTTCTTCCGGCTTCTCTTTCTGCGTTCCGGCAAGTGAGGAAGCGGAAATATACCTGAAATCAATATTATTCTCAGCCGGGTTCAGCTTACCGGCAATACCGTCCGAAAGCCTGTCCGGAGCTTCATTCCCCGCGTTTTCGGGAACCGGCAAAGCTTCCGGTATAAAATAAGCGTCTTTTCCGGCTGCCGGAATTATTAAGCTTGTCTGTATGTACCCGGGCGGCTTGTCAAAAGCTTCGGGACGGACATAATCATCATAAGTCCGGTTATTATTCGGAATTTTCATTTCAGACGGCGCCGTGTCAGCCAGAATGGCGTTTTTTACCGAAAAGTACACAGCGTCATAAATAACCCGGTCATCCGAAAACCTGACTTCGATCTTTGCCGGGTGAACATTGACGTCCATAACGGACGGCGATACCGTCATTCTGATAACGCAGGCGGGGAACTTCCCCTCCATAATCGTATTTTTATATGCCTCCTCAAGCGCCGACATAAGGACAAACGATTTAACATACCTGCCGTTTATAAAAAAAAACTGGAAAGTCCTCTTCTGACGCCCGAAAAGCGGCTTTACCGTAAAGCCGTCGATTTTTATACCGCTGAGTTCATAATCTACCGTCAGCATAGAAGCGGCGAACTGCTTCCCCATAACGGAATAAACAGACGAATACAGTCTCCCGTCGCCGGGGGTTATGAATTCCTGTCTGTTGCTTCGGATAAACTTAAATGAAATTTCAGGATGCGACAATGCGATTTTATTTGTTATATCGGCAACTGCATTGCCTTCAGAAACATCCTTTTTAAGGAATTTCAGACGCGCCGGGACGTTATAGAAAATATCCCGGACAATTATAGTCGTCCCATCAGGACACCCGCACTGTTCATACAGAATTTCCCTTGAACCTTCAGTACAATAGCGGATTCCGTAATCGGAACCGGGTGTTTTAGTCATAATCTCAACCCTGGCTACGGCGCATATCGAAGCCAGGGCCTCGCCTCTGAAACCTAAGGTGCTGATTCTGTCAAGGTCTTCCTTTCCATTGATTTTACTTGTGGCATGACGCAAAAAGGCTGTAGGGACATCATCCGGATGAATTCCGCATCCGTTGTCGGTTACTCTTAAATATGTAATCCCGCCGTCCTTTATTTCAACGGTTATGCTGTGAGCGCCGCTGTCCACGGCGTTTTCTATAAGCTCTTTAATTACGGAAGCGGGGCGTTCAATTACCTCGCCCGCCGCAATAAGCTCGGCGGTCTCCTTATTAAGCAACCTTACTTTCGGCAAATGAAACACAACCTTTTTTGAGTGTGGAATGTGCTTATAGTAGTTAGAAAATTGTTGCTAGTTGCTAGTGGATGAGGAATCAGGCATAAGGCGTAAGGAGTAAGGGATTGCGAAGCAAACTCCACACTCCACACTCCACACTCCAAACTATACTTGCCTTCCCAGTATACTCACCAGTTCCTTTAAAAACAATTTGGCGTCCTCGTCAGAAAATTCGTCTATATTGGTTTTCTTTAACTTTTCGATTATAATTTCATTGCTCATGGCTCCGAATGAAATCTGGCTGTCACGGGGATTTCTGACCGGCGCGTTTGACTGGGTCTGTTCCATTCTTGAAAGTATCTCCCTGGAACGGTTTATTACCTTCCCGGGAAGCCCCGCAAGCTTCGCCACCTCAATTCCGTAGCTGTCGTCAACGCCGCCGCGGACTATCCTGCGCAGAAACTTTATGTTGTCCCCTATTTTCTTAACGGCTACGCTGTAATTTTTTACCCCGTCTATTTCATTTTCAAGGCTGATAAGTTCATGGTAATGGGTGGCAAAAAGTGTTTTACAGCCCAGAGAGCGAGCGGTCGCGATATATTCCGCAACGGCGGTGGCAATGCTTATTCCGTCGAATGTTGAGGTTCCCCTGCCGACCTCGTCAAGAATTACAAGGCTGTTCGGGGTCGCGTTTTTAAGGATAACGGCAACCTCGCTCATTTCAACCATGAATGTGGACTGCCCTGACGATAAATCATCCGAAGCGCCCACCCTTGTGAAAATCTTGTCGGTAACGGAGATTTTTGCATATTTTGCGGGAACGAAGCAGCCCATCTGAGCCATCAGAGTTATTAAGGCAACCTGCCTCATAAACGTGGACTTTCCCGACATATTCGGTCCCGTAATAATTGACATCCGGTTTTGTTTATTGTCTATGCACACATCGTTCGGGACGAATATCTCTTCGGTCAGCATAAGCTCGACAACGGGATGCCGTCCGTCCTTGATTTCGATAATACCGTCCATTACTATGTCAGGCTTAACATATTCATTTTTCAATGAAACATAGGCAAACGAGCATAAAACGTCCAGCTGCGCGATAGCCTCGGCTGTTTTCTGTACCTTGACAAGCTGCAGGGCGATAAAGTCGCGCACCTCGTTATAAATCTCATTTTCGAGAACAAGGGTCTTGTCGTTCGCTCCGAGTATTTCATACTCGGCTTTTTTCAGTTCATCCGTAATGAACCTTTCGCAGTTCGACAGCGTCTGCTTGCGTATGTAATGCTCCGGAACAAGTTCGTAATATGATTTAGTAACCTCAATATAGTAGCCGAAAATCCTGTTATATCCCAGTTTAAGGTTTTTTATACCGGTTTTTTCGCGCTCCTCTGCTTCTATTTTATCAAGGATTTCCCTGCCGTTTGATATAATTCCCCGAAGCCTGTCAAGCTCCTCGTTGAAACCGTCCTTTATAACTCCGCCGTCCTTGACCGAAACGGGGGGTTCGTCCGCAATTGCGTTTTCAATAAGGTTTGATACCGATTCCAAAGTATCAATGCCGCCGTTAATTTCGCAAAGCAGCTTTGAGGTAAACTGCGAAAGGGTGTTTTTTATTACGGGAAGCTGCAGAGCCGTAACCGAAAGCGACTTTAAATCACGGGGAGTGGCGGATTTATACATGATTCGGGTCATAAGACGTTCAATATCGTAAACGTTTGCCAGAAGGTCGGAAAGCTCCTGCTGCAGAACCGATTTCCGGCAAAGCTGCTCAACGGCGTCAAGCCTGTTGATAATAGCAGCGGGTTTTATCAGCGGCATCTCAATATATTTTTTCAGAAGTCTTTTCCCCATTGATGTTTTCGTGCTGTCAAGCACCCAGAGCAGACTGCCCTTCTTTTCTTTTCCGCGTATGGTTTCGGTAAGCTCCAGATTGCGCCTTGCGGTTAAGTCAAGCTCCATGTAGCTGTTGTCCGTGTAATGCTTTATTTCAGTAAACCTGCCGATTAAAGCCTTCTGCGTATCATAAATATACTCGAAAAGACCGCATACGCACCCCGTTTCGGCATTTTCCTCCTTAAGACCCAGTTCGGACAGCTCGGAAACGCTGAACTGCTTTAAAACCTTTTCGGTATTGGCTTTGACGTCAAAGTTTTTATCGTCCAGAAGCTGAACGGAGATATTCATTTTGCCGCGTATGAACTCCAGCACCTGCTTATAGTCAAGAAAAGCCTGATTGAAAAGCACTTCGGCAGGCGAAAACCTTGATATTTCATTTATTACGTCAGTCTGGACGTTCTTCCCCGATTTGGTGAACAAATGAACCTCACCCGTTGAAATATCGGCGAAGCATAGGGAACAGATTTCGTTTGTAACCGAAACGGCGCAGATATAGTTGTTTTTGGAATCGTCCAGATAGCTGCTTTCGGTGAGAGTACCGGGGGTGACAATCCTTACGACGTCGCGTTCGACGATGCCCTTGCCAGCCGAGGGGTCGGTCAGCTGTTCGCAGATCGCAACCCTGTAACCCAAATCAATAAGCCGTTTTATGTAAATTTCGGAGCTGTGATACGGTATTCCGCACATCGGAGCGCGTTCCGGAAGACCGCAGTCCCTTCCGGTTAAGGTAAGCTCCAGCTGCCTTGAAACAAGCAGAGCGTCGTCAAAGAACATTTCGTAAAAATCGCCCAGCCTGTAAAAAAGAATATAATCGGCATATTTGTTCTTAATTGAAAAATACTGTTTCATCATAGGCGAAAGAGATTCAGTATCCATCTGGTTCTGCATTTTATACGTCATTCCTTTATATATAGTTTGGAGTTTGGAGTGTGGAGTGTGGAGTGTGGAGTGCAATGTCAACAACTTAAGCAAAAAACGAATAACTTTCTAATCATAAGTGGACAGTGAGC
>QMCD01001601.1_pt1 | contig 18104 bp, 20 predicted proteins | sample 1821841 | NCBI WGS metagenome assembly QMCD01 (sample SAMN01991225, study PRJNA193472) | Termite gut metagenome, whole genome shotgun sequencing project. | isolation source: worker | host: Macrotermes natalensis
TCAAAATACAATATTTGCAATACTATCTGCAGGAATTCTGTTATAAATTCAACAGACGTTATTTCGGAGAAAAGCTATTCGACAGACTCGTGATGGTGACAATTAGCTATAAGACCGATTTCAAGTCCAAAATTTATAATAGGACAGCATGCGGATAATCATTAATTTTCAAACTTAGGGCAATGATAGCTAAATTAAATAAAAATCAGTTCGACTATTTGAAATATAGCCTTTCTAAAGAAGAAATATCAAAATTAAAGCTAATACACGTAGACAACGAAAATCAATTTGTTTCTATAGAAGTTGATGAGGATATAGCAGATAGAATACGTGATTGGGCAAGCGATGAATTGCAAAAAAAAGGATTTGATATAAATTACGAGTTGAATTATGATGGTAAATTATTGGAGGAATTGATAGATATATTTTATGTACAATAAAAAGCATACATAGTCTAACCAGGGGTTTGAACTATTTAAATCAATCAAATAAAAACCTTAGATTTGCAGGACATATTAACGATTAAGTAATGATAAAAAAATAACTTGGTACAGATTAAGACGGCACTGATGAGATGCAGTCTCTTTCAGTATCCGGTTATATTTTAAAATTAACGCCACGGTTTAAAGGAGATAATGCACGAAGAACAAGACATAAATAAGAGAAATATGGAACGAAACAAATTCTATTCATTTAAACTGAAAGGATGGCACACATCTGTTGATGGCGTCATTGAACTTATAGGTTCAGAGTGGATACTGGTCAAGCGTATTACTGTGGACTATACTTTAGACGGTTATAGTTTGATTCAAAGAAAATATATAGAAAGTAACCAATGCGATGACGAGACATCTTTTACGGAAAAGGTGTTATTGGCAAAAGGTATCATGGATATACCTAATTTCTACAATATATCATTGGAGACTCAAACAGATCCGTTTACATGGTTGAAAGAACGCAATGTTGTCGTTCAATTTAACCCCAAAGATGATTCCATTTGCTATGTGGGGAGAATCGGCGATATGTCGAAAAAGTTCTTCCAAATTATGTCAATGGATACAAGAGGGGGTTGGGATACTGTTTCCTACAAATATACATACGCTAAAATAGTGGCAATCGATATTGACTCGGATTATGTAAATTCACTAATTACTTATTCAAATTTCGAAAGTAAAAAAGACAGTTTTTAGTTCCCGCCTTTTAATATTTATTTGCCTGGTGGTATCATATATAGCAACTATGCCACCGCCCCAACCCTATTTTTTCATCGCCTCTGCCCGCATTTCCGGCGACATCTTTTCGATGGCGTAGCGCAGAGCAGTACGTGGCATCACGGCTTTGTGCTTCATTACAAAGTTGAACACCGCTTCCAGATGTTCGCGTTTGGTTTCGGGATTAAGTTTCTTCGAGACGGCGGTGCGTTCGCTCAGGCTGGCGGCTTTGAGCATCCAGCCGTATCCTTTCTGCACCAGGTCGTCCCCGTCCATAAGCAAGGTATTGGCAATTTCCAGAATGTCGTCGAAGAACAACCCTTTTCGCGCAGGGACAATCAGCGTAACGGCGGCAGCACGCTTCACCCAACGATTGTCGGAGTGCGCCCACTTCTTTAGTTCGGAAACATAATCAGGATACATTTCAACGAATGTGCCGATAGTATGATTACACAGCGTATCGCAGGTAGCCCAGTTAGTCACATAGTTGTGCACCCAACGCTCGAAAACGATAAAATCAGCAGGTTCGTATTGTTTGTGAAGGTAATATGACCAGTTGCAGGCAATGAAGCCCTCTTCGGTGTAACCCGATTTCCAAAGTTCTTCACACAGTTCAAATATCTCCTGTTTGGAGTAGTTCCGAACCTTCTCAAAGGCGAGTTTCCCGATTTGACCTACTAATGGCACCTTGACACCATATAACTTTACTTCTTCCTTAAAATAACGGTCGCCCGAAGTCTGTGTCTTCGCATCGACGTTATCTTTCAATGTCTGACGAATCTCTGTGAGGATTTGATGTTTCATTTATTGTTTCTTCTCAAACGTTATGGCACAAAGGTAGTAAATTTTCCAGTCTGACAAAAAAATTAAAGACAAGAAATAGGCAATATCCCATATAATTTACTAAATTTGTCCCGTTCCTTGTTTCTCAATATTATATCATGAAATTAAAAAACAGCTATCGTCAGCACATGTCATCCGCTCGCAGCCTGCGCGCTTTCTCTCTTCCCGAGCTTCTGGTTGTCATTGTTATCATCGGCATCCTGGTACTCATTGCTTTGCCCAACCTCATGCCTCTGATATCGCGTGCCAGGAGTGTGGAGGCGCAGCAACAGCTCATCTTCCTGCACTCGTTGGAGAAGACTTATTTCTATACATATTCCCGCTATTCCAATTCGTTGGACGAAATCGGTTTCGAGCAGCAACCAACAGTTACCGACGGTGGCAGCGCAAACTATCTGATAGAAATAGTGGAAGCCGACGAAGACGGTTTCCGCGCTACCGCCACTTCTCTTGTCGATTTCGACCGTGACGGCGTGTATAACGTATGGGAAATAGACACAAACAAGAGACTCGTTGAAATTACTAAAGACTAACCAATCATACACATCGCCAGCATGAAAAGACAACTAATCATCTGTTTACTTATCGCTTTCACAGCCTTTGCGAATATTGCCGGAATGCAGGCACAAGCACCCGATTCCCTGCGCCTGCATTCGCTGCGAACAAAGCTGGATGATGCAATGCGCCGGGATTCGCTGTATGCCGGAAAGATGGACTTTACTGTAAGCAACATGCCTGTCAATGAATTGGTAAAGAGCATTGCCCAAACAAACGGGCTGAACATTCATACCGGTTTCGGCATGGAACAGCAAATCACATGCAGTTTCAAGCAAATCCGAATTGCCGACCTGCTGTATTTTATCTGCAAGGAATATGCACTGGACGTCGAAACGGATGGAAACATTCTGTCGATTATACCATACCACCCTCCTGTTATGGAACCCGAAATCAGGATAGACTATGCCCCCACCGAACAGGAAGTATCATTCGACTTCTCCGGCGCCAAACTGGCGGACGTCACTCGGAAATTTGCAGAGAAAACAGGTACTAACGTCATCATTCCCGAAAATCTATCCGGGAAAAGAGTAACTTCCTTCGGCAAATCCATGACTATAGAAAACGCAGTGCAAAGCATTGCTGCCACCAACTCACTTACTACCCTGAAGAAAGATGAAACCACTTGGATGCTCTTTCAGGAAGAGGAAAGAGAAGGCGGACTGCCCCTTCGGAACAGATTCAGCTTCCGTCCCAACGAACTGGACGTTGATTCGCTCGGGCTGATTACCGCACATATCACCAATGGTAACATCAATACAATCGTGCCCGGTATATGCGGGCTACTTAAGAAGAATTACTTCCTCACTGCCGATATGAACCATACGACAGGCATTCAGGTCGAGAAAGTAGATCTTGATACGTTCCTGAGAATCCTGTTCACCGGGACAGACTTCACATGGCGGATTGAAGAGGGCATTTATCTGTTCGCCCGGAACAATGGAACCGACCCGTTTTCTTCCGTCAAAGTATTGCCTATGAAATACCGGACGGTGGAAAAAGTGACGGAAATTATCCCCGCCACACTGAAAAAAGGAGTGGAAATATTGGTTTTCCCCGAACTGAACAGCCTTGTGGTGAGCGGCGACCGGAGTGCGCTGTTGCGCCTGTCCACGTTCATTGCCGATATTGACCGGAGTGTCCCGCTCATATCCATTGACGTTATCATCGTGGACGCTTCGGATACGAGCACACGCGAAGCCGGAATCAGATTCGGAAAGGGGAAAGAACCGTCAGGCGCCAGTCAAGGTACTTTCAGCCCCGGATTAGACCTTTCGCTGAGCGCCTCAACTATCAACCGGTTGCTCAATTCTTTCAGCGACTTTACTTCCGTCAATCTGGGGAAAGTAGGTCCCAACTTCTACGCAGGTTTGAAACTGCTGGAAGAGAACGATATAGTCACACTGCGTTCCACACCAAAACTCTCCACACTGAATGGGCACAAGGCTACCCTCAAGAGCGGGGAGATGAGATATTATAAAGAAAGCCAGACCAACTTCATAGGTACACAGAACCCATTGCAGACCAACTCTTACCAATGGAAGAATGTGGAAGCAAACATGACGTTGGAGATACTTCCTTACGTTAGCCTTGACAGTTGTATCACACTGAAAGTAGACCTGTCTCAAAGTGAATTCACCGAACAAGTGGCAGAAGATGCTCCTCCGGGAACAACCAACCGCAGTTTCAATTCCATCATCAGGGTAAGGAACCAGGAAATGGTACTCCTGGGAGGTATCGAACGGAACCTGACAGGCAAAACAAGTTCAGGATTACCCTTCATTGCCCGTATTCCTGTACTGAGATGGATTTTCGGTTATTCATCGCGAACAAAGAAAGTACAGAAACTGAATGTTTTCATAAAACCGACTATTATCTGAACGAGTATATGATGAAGTTGATTACAGGAAAAATATTGCTTTTCAAGATCGAGACTACGGACGGTGGCAGTGAACTCCGACTGTACAAAGCGGTCGTTTCCAAAGAGAAGGTTTCCCTGTGGAAGGAAGAATATGACGGAGCGAAGTCATTAGAGAAATGGAAACATTCTCTTGCACTGATTTTCGTTACGGGGAATCAGGTAATGACCAGGAGTTATATTCCTCAGGATATCACATCGCGAAGAATTACGGAAAATCAGGACTTACTGTATGATATTACAGGCGAAGACGGGGACAGTAGCATTTCTTTCGTACGCAAGGAAATACTCGGAGAACTGCCGGAGCAACTGAACAAAAACCACATCTCGCTCATGGGCTTGTTCGTAGGTAAGCAGGAAGAACTCTCTATTGAAGAACGGATCAGGAGATTCTGGGATAAGGAGATGACTTTCAGTGCCGTGCGGAAAACGCCCGGAAGGCTGAACGCAGTATGCAACACATTCTATTACAAGTTGCAGCTTCCCGTGCTCATCGGTTTCCTTCTCTTGTTACTGGGCAACTATTTCATCAATTCGCATCTTCTACGGGAGAATGAAAGATTGGGCGCTTTGGCATACAACAAACAAAGAGTGGATAATTCGCGCAAAAAGGAGACAGAGAAGCTGGCAAATCTTACAAACCGGTACAATAAGCTCCCGGACTGCTCGGCGGCTACGATTTCCGACAGGATAGCGTCATATATGCCCCAGGGACTGACGTTGAACGTACTTTCCATCCATCCGCTCGCCTCCGGCATAACCAATCCGGGCAAGGGACGGGAAAACCGGGAACTGGTAAACAGGAATATCATCGTAAAAGGCTGGTCGGACATACCGGGCAGTATCACCCTCTTTTCTCAACTTCTCGGCAAGGATTCGATGTTCGGTAAAGCGGAAATCGTGTCACTGTCGCGGAGGAAAGACGCAGACTTGTTTGATTTTGAACTGCAATTAACCCTGAGTTCCAACTAACTGTAAAAAACAATAAGCATGAAAAAATACGGTGGCATCATCAAATTATCCATCCTGCTGTTATTGGCTCCTATCCTTATATGGAAGCTGGCCATCGGACAGACTTTCGGTCTGTACCAGGAGAACCGGCACCTTACAAACTCATCTCCGGACAGTATCTCTCAGGTTTCTACAGGGCGTTTCTTTCCGCCGGCAATGACAACAACCTCCCTGCTGGGCGACGGCACTATCCTGCAACAGTTTGCAGATGTGCTTGCAAAAGAAAACCTCAGTACGGTGAGTTACACTCCTGCGATTCTTGGTTCCGAAGGCGGTTATCACCTTCGCTTAGGGACGTGGGCATTGACGGGCAGGTTTGTCAACTTAGTGAGGCTGGTTTCGTATATAGAGCAACAGACACTGCCACTGCGCATCTCCTCCGTTCATTTTGAAACTTCCAATCCGAGACTGGCAGGGAGACAAACGGAAAAAGTGCTGACTATGACTCTGTCATTTATCAGCATTGAAAAGTAAGCCTGAAAAGATAGCTATGATCATCTATATTCTGTCCGTATCTCAGGCAGGATGAGGTAGAGCATGATGGGGTACTTCTTTGTAGTGATTAGTGATTAGTTACTGGATAGTTTGCCCCAACTGGAACATCGGCATATACATGGCTATAAGTACAAAAGCTACAATTGCACCGATGCCAAGGATTAATGCAGGTTCCAGGATATTGCCCAGTTGCTTCAGGTTGTGTTCCAGTTCGGAAGTCAGGTCGTTTCCCTGGTTCAGCAACATCTTGTCCAGGCAATTGGTTTCCTCGCCCACCCTTATCAGGGTTACCAGCTTGTTCCCATAGATTTCCCTGAATCCTTCCATTTTGCTTGCGAAAGAATCACCCTGCTTAAGTCCGGAGATGATTTCCGAAAAAGATTTGCTGTAAGGATAGAATCTTATAACTGCCTCCAACATGGATAGCGACCGTATCAGCGGTACTCCGGAACACACGAGCAGATAAAGCAGCTTACAAAACTGTGCCTGGTAGTGTGTCCTGATAAGATTTCCTATCAAAGGTATGTGCATCAGTGCGGAAGAACTAAGTTTTCTGTACTTTTCAGTCTTGCCGTACATCTGCTTAATTACGATGAAAGAAACGAGAACTATGGCGGATATGAGAAGTACGGTAGGGAAGTAAGACGACATCTTTAGTAAAAGTACGGTGACTTCCGGCAACTGACCTCCCATTCGTGAGTAAATTTGTTCGAACATGGGAACTACGACGGTTATCATAAAGAAAAGGACAAGTGCGGCTACCACCACTATTATTGTCGGATAACTCAAAGCGCCGGCAAGCATGCGGCGTTGCTCATTCTTTTTATGATAGTAATCGCAAAGAAAAATCAATGAACGGTCCAGCTTACCGGTTTCTTCCCCTATACGGATTACCCCACAATCCAGTCCGGTAAATGCTTCCGCCAACTCCATACCTTTCCAAAGTTCATTGCCTACAAGTACCTGCTGATAGACGTTTTTCAGAAGATCTTTTTCTTTTTGCTTTCTCTCTCCCTGTATCAGCAAATCGAATGAGCGGCTGAAACTTAATCCGGCATTCAGCAACGAGTGAAGTTGTGAAAAGAGCAGATACTTTTTAGTATCGTTCAGCCTGTAGGGTTTATTGTTCTGCATCATGGTTGAAAATAGAATTATTCAAAGTGAATCCGGCAGCGGGCGGAAGACCATATTCCAATTGCAGGGTGTCGCGCCCTGCCGGTAAGGATAAGAAAATGGAATCGACAGATTGCCGTTCTTCGGACTGTAAATGAAACCTGACAGCAGACAAACCGGTGAAAATCGTATCCGTACTGCTTGAATCCCGGTAAAGAACCAGGTTAGTGCCGTCTGTCAGAATACGGGTTGCTCCTGCCTGCGGTCTGAACAGCAGCAACTCGCCTTCATCCTGCCTTATTATACTGTCGGCCTTTTCCAGAAGGAGTTCCAATGTCTGATGCCCATCCAGCAGCTCTACCTGGAAGCCCAGCTTTTTGTACACAAGCCGCCCGTACGTGTTGACAATAGTCACCCCGTCAAATAAAAGCAGGAACAGGATACCTGTAAGAATCATCACAACCAACACTTCTGTCAGCGTAACCCCTTTCAATGGTTTATAAAGGCATCTTTTACTCATTGGCTTCAAGAAAACGAAAACGAATCTCACGATGTTTATCGGTAGTAGCAATCATCTCTATTTGATAAATATCTTCTTTATCTTTGTAAGCGGTAATTTCCACTACCATCTGTCCCCAATCGTATTCATAAGTTTCTACTCCGGGCACAAGCGTGCTTTGGCAGATTCGCCTCCGGCACTTGTTCATATCGGTTTCAATAAGCAAACTGTCCGAGTCTTCATTGCCGTTAACCACTAAGCGGGTCAATGTGTCCATCGCCAACACAAATATTATCATAAAAACCACCGAAGCGGTTATCGTCTCCATCATTGTGGAAGCAGACAGTGTGCGACGGGGCAAGAACCTCCTTTTCATACTTAGTTTTATATATGATATACCTTATTTATAATGAGAATTTAGCCTGAACACAGCGGTACAGAGACACAGCGTTTTTTTCAGCGACGTAGTCGCCCTCTCTGTGTATTCCTGTTCATCTTCTTTTCTTAAAAGATAGATAAAACTCTGTGCCTCTGCGCCTCTGTGTTCAATCATATTTTATAGTATAGGTATTTAATTATTGCCGTGGCAGTTCATACCTCTTTCCTTTCCGTATCACGACAAGTTTATCGTCCGTAACTTCTGCCACAGCAAATTCCCCGATTGTTTCTTTGGGTTTCATCAAGATGCTTTCTCCGTTGCGATTTACGATAGCCCAGACATTCTTACCCGAACGGACGACACCTTTATACAGGAAGTCGGGAGATACTTCTATCATTGGCGCAACGGTACTTTCTCCTCCGGACACCACTTCCCTTTGCTGTCTTTTTTCTTCGGATTTCCGGGGCTGGTAATCTCCCAGAAAAGGGTCACGGTAGTTCAGCAGAAGCATCGTTGTATCCTTTCCCGTTTTCTTTGCAGCTTTCACCACAGGCGGATATGCGGTGGTTCCGTTATCTTTCAGTGCATCGTATATGCGGTATGCAACTGTGCCCCATATTCCGATGGATAGCACTATCAATACATAAGTGGTTGGCTTGTTGATTTTCATGGTATGCTTATTTAAAGTCCGTCATTAAGTATCGGCAGTATTTCCTCCAGGGAAGTTTGCCCCTGCGCCAATAAGGAAAGGGCGGAGTCCTTCAATGTGGTCACCTGCTGTTCCTTGAGATAATTCTCTACGTTCAGCCGGTTCTGCCTGATGGCCTCTGACAGGGTATTGTCTATCCGGATTACTTCGTAGATGGCTTTTCGTCCCGAATATCCGGTATAGTGGCATTGCCCGCATCCTGTTGGTTTGAAGTAATTCCGGCATGGGTCTATTCCGAACAGGGAGGAAGTTCCTTCTTCTATATGATATTCCTGTTTGCAATGGGGGCACAGCAGTCTGACAAGCCGCTGAGCAACGCAAGCTGCCAGCGTATCTGATATGAGCCACGGATGAACACCCATGTCGGCAAGGCGGGTTATACTTCCCCAGGCACTGTTGGTATGAATGGTGGATAGCAGCAAGTGTCCCGTCAACGAGCTGCGGACGGCCATCTCGGCTGTATCGTGGTCGCGTATCTCACCCAGCATGATGATGTCGGGATCCTGACGCAGGAAAGTACGCAGGGCATTGCCAAAGGTAAGTCCTATTTCCTCTTTCAACTGCACTTGGTTAATGCCTTCCAGAGTGTATTCTACTGGGTCTTCGATGGTCAGAACATTGTTGTCTTCACGGTTGAGCATGCGCAGGGTGGCATAAAGGGTGGTACTCTTACCTGAGCCGGTGGGGCCGGTTATCAGGATAAGGCCGTTTGGCGAGGCTACGGACTTCGTATAATCGTCGTACTGCTTGGGAGTGAAGCCCAGATTCTTCAGGTCTAATAAACTCATATCGCGCGTCAACAGACGAAGCACAATTTTCTCTCCGTAAATGGCAGGAAGCGAGGAGACGCGCACATCGAGTTTCCGGTTGTTCCGCTCAAACAGAATACGCCCGTCCTGCGGAAGGCGTTTTTCGGAAATATCCAGGTTAGAAAGGATTTTGATACGATTCACTAATGCCGGGTAATGAGCCTTGTCAATGACATAACGTTCCAGCAGACGCCCATCAATACGCATACGTACGCGGCAACGGTCTTCGTAAGCCTCGATATGAATATCACTGGAACGTACCAGGACGGCTTCTTCAATGAGGGAGCCGACAAAGTCGGGGTCATTAACGCTTGTCACACCGGAAGTACGGGGAGCAGAGACGCCGGCGCCGTTTGTTTCTGCAGATATGCCGCCTCCCGAATCCCTGTAATGCATATTGAGCATCTTATCAAGCTCAGATAAAGGAATGGGGATAATGGAAACATCAAAACCGAAAAGGACATTTATTTCGCGAAGGGTATCGGAATAATCTTTCCCTTCCTGTCCGTAACATTGGAGTTCATTTCCCGAACGCAGGCAGGGAACCAATCTGTATATGTGCGCTTCCGATGCAGAGAAGAGCTGGATAACTTCGGTGGATATATGAATATCTGTTTTCATAAAGCAATGATTCCTTGAAATAACTGGTACAATAAGACTATGGAATAGCAGATGCCTAATGCGGAAACAAGCGGGATGCCACCATCTGTAGTACTTCCATAAATAAACCATGCAACCAGTATCAGGCAGAATGAGATTATCAGAAAATACAGGAAAGCACGATACTCGAAATGCGGTGAAAGCAAAAGGATAAAAAAGACATCTCCTGCGCCAATCATATTCTTCTTTCCAAAACGGAGCCGCATGTATATCCACAGAATGCCGCCCATAAAGGATAGGATAAACAGGTTGGTCACAAAGTTCCGGAATACATCAGTCGCTCCCATCCGGTAAAAATCCAGCGCAAACTGCAACGCTCCGAACAGCAATAGATGCCACAGCACTATCCTTCGATGGCGGAAATCCGAAACAATCATCGGATACAGGGATAAAAGTACGGGCAATTCCATAAATACTAAATCTTTAGTGACTCCTTAAAAGAAACGTCGGACGGCTTTTTCTATGATAATTAGTCCTAATCTTCACTACAAAAGTAGTGATTTATTTGAAATAACTACAACTTTTTCAATACAATGAGAGACTGATTCATCTCAACAGCCGTATGCCACATTTCCTGCAACTGCTTGTAATATTCAGGAGCCAATACGGAATGATTCAGATTGAAGGAATAATCCACAGTAACGGTATTTCCGGTTCTTTGAAACATGTATTTACATTGCAATTTATTGTCTTCGGTCTTTACCGCTTGCGTACGGGGAATTTCCTCTATCTTATATCCTTCGGGAAGCGTCAGGGTACATATCAGCCTGATCTTATGCGGATAAGGGAACTCGACAGGAAGAATCCGTTCCGACTGAATGAAAGGATTCTTGGTCAGTTGCGGGAAGATTAGAGGATTAATGTAAATGTGATCATCCGATTTCTCTGCTTCGAGCACAAAGTCAAAACCCTCCTTGACAATAGTAAAATCATCATCCGTATCTGTCTGTTTCAGATTACTGATAGTCAGCTTTTCTTTGGCCTGTTCTTGTTTATTCACAAGAGAATCCTGCTGCAGATGTTCTTTCCGGTACTCCAAAGCCTGATGACCTTTCAGTATTGTAGTCCGGCGTCCTGTAATCAGGTTATCCTGAACAGTGGCATTGATTTGCATAACAGCTTGGTTTACAGAGATGTCCTGAAGGTTCACCCACTTCTTATTTTCCGGGACATCAGGAGAAAGTATGCGCGCCTTATTTACGGACAATTCAAGAGGCAGTACATTAAGAGCCGGTACGTCCATAGAGCTATCCAGATAAACGTACTTATCCTTCGCATCATCATAAACGGCAACAACAAACGTGTTCAGTTTCTGGAGGGAGGGAAAATGATACGGCAACATTCCCAGCGAACGCCGGCTCATAACGACGGGGTAAGCTTTAATTCCATTAGTCCGGAGCATATTGATAAAGATAAAATTCAGGTCGGCATTGCTACCGCTTCCTTTCTCAATCACTTTATCAAGATTTTCACTGTAGAGTCTGTACTCTCCGTTCCATGACAACTTTTGCTTCAATAGCTGGAAAGTTTTCACAACTTTCCGGTTGAAATCGAGTTCTGCGGAATTAGTAAGTTGCCGTATTTCTTCGACATATAGATTCTTCCACACCAGATACTTACCAAAACCCTCATTTTCTTTCTTTGTCAGTTGTTGATCCACATCTCCCCATTCGGCACTATACGGTTTGTAACCTTCACTCGGATAATTAGTACCTTGCAAATTAAAACTAACTTGTATCTTATAATCTGCCGGACACCAACAATAGGATTCGTCCTGACGGATAGCAGCCAGATTCTCTGAGGTAAACGTGAGCTTTCGCGCCGAAATGGTGAAATCCCGGTCAACCTTTGTTATGCCATCTCCTATATGCCCCTTGGCTTGCATGGAAGAATTAGCTTCAACAATATCTATATAGGGACGGCCTCTGAACTCAACGTCATATACAAAAACATTGGGAATGGTTATCTGATACTGGTTATATATCATGGGAATTTCCTCTTGCATCATCCAGTTTTCAATATGTACGGAATAATCAGAAATCAATTTATAGTGATATTCAATCACCGTTCCGACTTTTACGGCAGGCAACGAGAATTTCAATACTCTATAAGAAGAATTCACTCGCTCGTCAGAGATAAAATCGCGTTTCAAACGACTTTTTACAATTTTGCCGTTTTCCAGATTATAGGAACATCCGTCCAGATCCAAAATCCTGTCTTTCTCCTTATCCTGGTCGTCAGGTGCATAATAAGGAATGGTAACGTCAGCATGCGATACCCCCTGCGGCTTCAATATCTTGATGCGTACCCAGTGCTCCGTGAACAACCGGAATCTTTCATTGTAAGTAAACCCTGTCACTCCTTTATGGAACAGATAAATTGCTTTGGCAGTCGTATCGGGAGTGTACGTCGTTAGTGATAATTCTTCATTGGAAGGCCTTCCATATTTCAAGTCAGGTTTGATTACTGCTTCCACTCGTTGGGAAAAAGCTGCCGGAAGACACAAAAGACTAAATATGCAGAATATAAATAGCTTGTTTTTCATAATTTTGAAACTTAAAGATTATCAGTTGTGCAAAACTAATAATTTATATAACAAATAATGCTTGTTTGACTAAAAAATCAGAAATAAATATGGTTCTTCGTCATTTTAGGTGCAAGCAAACAGCTTCAAACTGTTTATTCATCGCTGTTTAAATCCCTTTTCAGATTACTGATTTTGTGATTCCGTTTTTCTTAAACCACACCCATTGCCCGATGGTTTCTCCACTCGATAGTTCAGGGGTAACCACACACACCATGCTTAGAGGCAGACATAGAGCAGCAAATAATAAACCGTGTTTTACATACTGCATTATCAGGAAGCTGACAGTTAATAGCATTCTTTTATTCATCCGTCTTTCTAAAATTACGAAACCTCCCTATACCAGTTACCATATAAATCGTATATAAGAAACTTCCTGAGGTACGGATCTCAAATTACTATAGAATCATTCCCTAAAGTAAAACTTCTCAAATAAGCATATTCGCCAGACCCTGTGCCCAGTCCGCCAATGCTATGCAAAAAACGCCCCGTTGTACTAAATTATTAGGCATTTTAATATGATTATCCGCATGCTGTCCTATTATAAATTTTGGACTTGAAATCGGTCTTATAGCTAATTGCCACCATCACGAGTCTGTCGAATAGCTTTTCTCCGAAATAACGTCTGTTGAATTTATAACAGAATTCCTGCAGATAGTATTGCAAATATTGTATTTTTACTGTGATGAACATCCAGCAACAATCTTTTGGCATTGCTTATTGCAATGTGTGCCCATGGCAGGATCAGAACAATCAACCTATTCTTGAAGTAATACTTTAACAATGATAATATTATCACTTATATTGATATTTTTCAGACTAAACATAGAATCAAAACATGTATTTAACTCATCTCCATTAGTTTTATTTTCGATTAATGTATATGGTTCATAATATCCATATAAAAAGATACCATCAGAAAAGAAAAAGCGTGGGCTCCTATTAAAATCCCAAAGACCAAATTTAACCTTTTCCGTTTTTTTATTGATAAGCCCTTCATATGTACGAGCGTCAGGCCCAATACACTTGAAGTATATATACTCTCTTGTTTCCAATACATTTGAAATCGCTTTATAAGAATTACTTTTTAAATAAGCATTTCGTTCTTTACTCTTGCGAAGTTCATCTATTTGTTCTGATGATATAGAATATTTTCCAAAATCAATGGCAAAAGAAGCAAAAACGGAATCTTTTGTTAACTTATATACAATATCTTCTCCGTCAATTGGTTTTAAGTAATAAGAAGTCTTATTAAAATAGAAACGAGGGTCGTCTGATGTACGATACTCATATTTAAAATATTCATTTTCTATGCTTTTCTCTTTTATTTTTCTTAAACGATAGTACTCTCCTTTACTCTCGTTCCAAGTGTCGGGATTACTACACCATAAAAAATAATTATTTTTATCGAACACTAACAATTGTGACGGATTGAAATTATTCCGATCATCTATAGCCCACGACTCAACAAACTCTCTTGTAGTTCTATCGAAACAATGTATCTTTTTATAATCCAATATATAAATATAATTTCCAGCAATACAAAAATCTCTCAATTCCACATATTCTCCTGGACCATTCCCTTTTACTCCCACTAATCCTTTATATTCACCCGCTATGCTAAAATTAACAACTTTCCCTAATCTTATATCAAATATGTAAATATCTTCTTCACATATTACTCCTTGAGTAGAATTAGCAATTAAAGCATCATCAACAGTCTCTAATTGAATAGGAATTACATTACTGATTAATCCATCCCATTGAAAAAAATCGTTACTATACCCTATGCTATACTTTTTTAAACTATCCATAGATATCTTTCCTTGTTCATTGCAACTTGTAAAAAGTACAATCATAAATATTACACATATTCTTAGCATAATTACAAAATTTAAGAATTAATATATTTAAGCCATCGAAACTTTAAAACAATAAGTGATAAAGTTCAGATAGATCTAAAATCACTTATCTATTTCATTTCATTCTATTTGTTTTAATATACGTTTCCAGCGAATGTCACCCGTATCCCTATCCACCGACTCATATCCGGACAGCCTTGCCTACAATAAAAGGTTCCGGAAGTAAGCCCCAGTAACGGGAATCCTGAGAGTTCATAACCTTATCGCCTGTTACAAAGTAATAGTTCTCTTTAAAGCGGTAAGTATGGATTACGCTATCATTCAGTAAAATTGTATCGCCACGCAGGGTAAGTTTCTTTTTCTGTTCCCATTCTATCGCATTCCGGTACAGGGCGGCATGTTTGGGGTTCATTCCTATCCCATCTCCTTTTGCAGGAAGATAAAGGGGACCGAAGCGTACGATATCCCAATCCACCAATCCATTGTAAGGATAACCGCTCATCACTATTCCGTAATCATTCTCCCGGCCATTTGCAACAATACGCATCAGTTCATCCTGAGATTCCACATTTCCCAGCGGCGTCTCACAACCACGCACCCGATAGTGGGCATCCTCAATATTGAAGATACGCGCTCCCATCACCCATTTATTCACCAGGATATTATCTCCGGCAAGCAGGGCAGGTTCCATAGAGTCCGAAGGAATCTTGAAAGTAGCGATACTGGTTACTTGAAGCAATATCCATACCAACACTACTCCGCAAAATATCAGGAACAGATTTAAAAACTTATTTATAAACCAATTCAATCTCTTTTTACTACTAATAAAACTTTTACTTTTCATCTTTATATTCAAATACACATCTATTTATTATGTACATATCACTAAACGCATTCATAACTTTCAAATATTTAGGAATCCGTTTCCATATATAAACCTACATGTATACTATTCCCATAAGGCGTTTACTGCTTTTTACTATATTCATAATATAATAATATCGGATTTGAATCTTCATTTATTATTTTTATAACATCTTTATTTGTAACTTTATTAGATATAAATCCTTCTTTTAAATGATCTTTCAAGTCTGACAAATAATCTGTTCCTATACAATAATACACTCCTCCGGCATCAGATGTTAGAAAAGAAGGCAATGTACGATATACAAACTTTGAAGCATACAATATATCATCTTCAAAATTTGAATATGTAGAAACTTCGCCTGTATTCATATTACATATTCCTAAATATAAAGGCCAAGTTGTATAACTAAAATACAGGTTATCATCACATTTAAACATGTCTAAAACACCTGTTATCTTATCCATTTTATGCCCTAAACGAAGACGCATTTCTGTTCTTATCTTCGAATCCAATATACCATTTTTATCTTCCTCAGATATATCCTCAGGTTTTATTACTTTATCACCACTAAATGCCATATATGGAGTTATTTTCCCATTATTTATGCACATCACCGTATCGGAAAGGCCGAATGCCAATAAGTCTTTACCATCCCCAATATGATAAAACAGAGATGAGAATGTAAACAGATCCCGCCATCCCTTATTATATTGATCCACATCCATCCATTGACCTATTTCATGGCCACTATTTATATCCAATTGTCTCAATATATAATTTTCACCATCAGAATTCCAAGAGCTAAAAAACGTATTTATGGTATATAGCATACCACTATTACACCATATCCTTTGAATTTCAGAACCACTTTCCAACTTTATAGTTCTCAGATAATTACCAGAATCAATATCATACAGACATATTTTCTTACCTATCTGATCATATATATATACAACACCTGTCTGATTATCAATTGTAAAATCAGTACATGTAGTATATTCTTCTGGACTAAATCCAACACCACCTATTTTTCTTATAAGATTTCCCCCTTTGTCAAAAACGAAAACACCCTTCGCATGCCTTTCATCTAAAACAATCAATTTGTCTTCATATAAATCCATTTTATCAATACGCCCAATAATAGCTTGATCGCCATCCAATCTTATAAGTGTAACAGAATCGAATAGATTAGAATAACAGAAATCACGCCTCATTTTTGTCGTATCAAAATTAACCATGTAAATTTTTGTATTTCCGGAATAACTAGCCTTCTCCACAGCACATGATAACAATACCAGCACATACAGGATTAAAAGACCATTGTTTGTGTAAATTCTTCTTTTCATAATAGAAATTTCTAAATAATGCGAATCAATAGCTAACTATAAGCTACCTCTTCGCTTGTTAAAACATTGTTATTTGATTAATTATTGTATAAAACCACGTTCGCTTCTCATCAAGAATTAGCATGTTATAAAAAACACTCATTTTCCAACCATAGTTTCCAAGGAGAAAGATTTAAATTATTAACCTTAAATCCGCAACTAAATAAGTCAATAAGTCTTTGACAACTCCAACCCCTTGAGAATGAGTATCATCCTCAAGGTTTGGATATATCCCAAGAATCACCTAAATTAGTGCTACCAAACAAATAAATCCAAGTGTATCTTGTATGGAAACAAAAGTAGCAATAAAATCCGGTAAAGTCACTCCTTTTGGTGGTATATTCTATGTGATGGACGAATTTTCCCGTTTAGGCATCCCTTCCCTTAATAGATCGTGTCTTGGGGCTTCGTTGCACAACCTATGGTTATCAATCAGACAGTGGCATTCAATACTCATTCAATACCGGCGACAAACTGAACGGCCTTTTGCTAGACTTGCTACAGCATACCGGTCAATTGCCCCCGGGCAAGGATTACGACCTGGATTTCGACCACCAGTTCCTTGCTACTGAGAAGTATGACACCCGCTATTCCTACAAGAAAGCGCGTGGCTACTTCCCGGGCATCGCTACGATAGGCTCTCTGATTGTCGGCATTGAGAACCGTGACGGGAATGCGAATGTCCGTTTTCGCCAGTCGGATACGCTGAGGCGCATCTTCCAACGGCTGGCACACAGGGGTGTCTTCATTAACCGCTGCCGCATGGACTGCGGCTCTTACTCCAAAGAGATCATTGCTACCGTACACGGGTATTGCAATAAATTCTATATCCGGGCTTCCAGGTATGAAGCGCTTTCCAGGGACATCGCTGAGATAACACATTGGAAGCAGGTAGAACTGAACTTTGAGAACTACGAAGTGACTTCCATTCCATTCACGGCATTTTTGGAGGAAGAGAACTACCGGCTGGTCATTCAGAGAAAACAGTGCAAGCAGAGTGAGGAAGACTTATTCGACGGCAACTATGTCTATAGGTGTATCGTAACCAACGACCGGGAGAGTACGGAAGAGGAGATCATCACTTTTTATAATGCCCGGGGAACCTGTGAGAAGAACTTCGACGTGATGAACAATGACTTTGGGTGGAGTCATCTGCCCTGTTCGTTCCTGAATGAGAATACGGCATTCCTGCTCATCACGGCA
>QMCD01001351.1_pt1 | contig 18103 bp, 25 predicted proteins | sample 1821841 | NCBI WGS metagenome assembly QMCD01 (sample SAMN01991225, study PRJNA193472) | Termite gut metagenome, whole genome shotgun sequencing project. | isolation source: worker | host: Macrotermes natalensis
CTGAGGAAATAAATGTTGATAACGATAAGAATCTAGATGTTAAAAGTACAACCTCTTGTATCATATTTTTTGAAGTGTTGAATGAGTTATATGAATGGGCTGAAAAGGAAAATGTAAAAGACTGGATTCTTTCACATTTTAGTGGTTTTTAGTTTAATGGTTTTTGGTGGGTTGTACCATATCAACCCAACCCCATAGCGAATGCCGCTAAATATTTATTCACAGAAAGGAACATTCATGTCAAAATTAATCAAAAAGAAAACAGTAGAATCGGAGGTAACATTTTACCGAATTGCAAAGGATGGCCAACCGGGCGAACAGGTTACAGCAATTTTTGATGGAATCGTAGACTACGAAGAAGCCAAAAAGCAAATCCCCTTGGAAGGTTGTGCTGGATGTGTTATAACAAATTTACAAGTTTACGATGTGACTTATGTTATGAACACGAACGATTTCAAAACACACGCTGACAGAAACACGGTTGAGTATGAAATGGAGGAAAACAATGGTTAATACAGCTGTAATTATGGGGCGTATCACCGCTAATCCTGAAATAAAGAAAGCCGCGGGAAAGAGTGTTTGCTCGTTTACAATAGCCGTAGATGGATGGCAAAAAAATAAGGATGGCGAAAAACACACAAACTTTATCAGGTGTGTTGCTTGGGAGAAAAAAGCTGAGTTTCTTTCAAAATATTTCACCAAGGGTAATATGGTTGCAGTAACAGGAAGTCTAAATGTACGCAATTTTGAGGACAAAAACGGCACAAAACGCGAAGTTACCGAAATTAACGCTGAAAGGATTGATTTTACAGGGGAAAAGCATGATAGTGATGCGGCTGACTATGGTTATTAAAACCGAATAATCGACAAATGGCAGGGTTGTGGGTTATCCCTGAACGCAAAAACCCTCTATTAAATTTTAAGGAGTTGAAACAATGGGTTGTACACCAAGAGGAATATATTATGATTTGAGCAATTCACCATATATAAAAAATATTTCACCTGAAAATAATTTTCAATTTGTGTTTTCTTCACAATTTAATCTTGATAGATTTAATTCTCAATCTAAAGACTTTTTGAACATTGAGATTCCAACCCTTGCTTATAAATTGGGTTTTGCAGTTAATGAAGTTTATGCGTCAAAAATATTACTTATGAAACTTTATTGTAAGATAGAAAAAAGAGGTTTTCTTATAAAACATAACGGTGAAGCAATAAAATCCCCCGATGAAATAATTCTAAAGTTAATCATATCATAAGAGGTGTTTTATGGCCAGTAAATTTAATTTATCATCAACTTCACCCGAGTATGCGTTATTAAAAAGACGTGTAAAAGCGTTTAATGAGCGAATAAACTATTACACAAAAAGAAACTCAGGCGATATAATGTTGCCTGAAAAAGTAAAAGCCTCCGAATTGCGTAACCAAATATTAACCCGTAAAGGTTTTAACCAAGTCATAAGTGACTTAAATAGATTTAATAGCAAAACGGTTGCCCCTGTTAAAGTAACAGCTAGCGATATACCGATTACAAAGTGGGAAAAACAACGATATGTAAGAAATTTAAATAGGCGCAATGCAGAGGCAAAAAGATTACTGGAACAAGAAGATACTTATAAGGGCCTTATGGGTTCAGTAAAAGAAGCGGGACTCGCACCTAGAAGTAATATTCTAGAATCACAAGAAAAACTGAGCAGGAAACAGTTAAGGGATAACTTAAATGCTACTGTATTAAGGGGTTCTGAATCATATCATAAGATTCGCGCCGAACAATATAAAGAAAACTATAAATCGGCTTTAAGAAACAATTTGGGTTATGCTGGAGACGAACTATCTGATCTTATAGAGTTAATGCCGTCTTTAGATTTTTATTGGGCATATTTAGAAGATCCGTTTTTACAAATTGGTTTTGTTTACGATCCTTCAGAAGCTATAACAGTAGCAAACAGGATACAGCTTGCATTACAGGAGCATGTATTAAAAACAGCTAAAAACAAAAAATGGGGTCAAGCATTTTTATCAAAGAATAGCGAAACAACGTATAATTTAGTTCCAAGCGATACAGAAGAAAGTGATTATCTAGAATACTAATTGAAAGGCGGTAATTCAATATGCGTTATACCGCCGATTTTGAAACAATAACCGATCCAAATGATTGCAGGGTATGGGCTTATGGAATATGCTCAATTGATACACTAAGTTTTGAATATGGAAACAATATTCATGATTTTATGGATTGGTGCAAACAAGAGAATAACCCGACGCTATATTTTCATAACCTAAAGTTTGATGGTTCATTTATATTGTCTTATTTGCTTGAGAATAGTTATAAGTGGGTAAAAGATAAAAAGGAAGCTACAAATAGAACATTTACGACACTAATAGACACATCAGGAAAATTTTATCAAATCGAAGTATACTTTAAAGTATACAATAAAAAGTATTCAAAAGTAACATTTTTAAACTCATTAAACATATTACCATTTTCGATTGCTAAAATAGCGCAGGCTTTTAATCTTCCATTAGTAAAAGGCGAAATAGACTATGATTTATTTAGACCCATAGGGCATGAACTTACAATAGAAGAAAAGTTATATTTGAAAAATGACTGTGAAATTGCTGCAAGGGCGTTGAGTTTTTTATTTAATCATGATCCACCATTAACCGCGATGACACAAGCTTCCAATGGGTTACTTCATTTAAAAGAAGTAATTGGTATAGATAATTTCAAACGTCATTTTCCTATTTTATGCGATAAAACAGCACAAACAGACTACGATAAATATATTGTAGATACAGAAATACGCCGAAGTTATAAGGGTGGATATTGTGATGTGAAGAAAGACATTGTTTGCAAAGAAATTAATGAGCCTGGTATTATACTCGATGTAAACTCACTTTATCCTTGGGTTATGGCAACATGTGATTTGCCGCATGGTGTTCCTGTTCCATTTAAAGGGAAGTATACACATTCAAATGACTACCCATTATTTATACAACTCTTTAGTTGTCAATTTGATCTAAAGCTAGATAAAATTCCAACTATTCAATTAAAAAATAATGGTCGATTTTCAGAATAGAATCTACTAAAGGTGAAGAAGTAGTTTTGTGTTTAACTTGCGTTGACATGGAGCTATTTTTTAACCACTATGATGTGTATGAAATAAACTATATAGGTGGATATATGTTTCGGAGCGCTAAAGGAATTTTTGCCCCTTATGTAAAACATTGGACAGAACAAAAAACACTTGCAAAAATAAATCATAATGATGGAATGTATACACTTTCAAAGCTAATGCAAAATGCAGTATATGGAAGGATGGCGTTAAATCCGCGCGTTGCTAGTAAAAAACCATTTTTAAATGAAGACGGAATACTATGTTATAAACAGCTAGAAAGTGAATACCGTGATCCGCTTTACATTCCGGCTGGTTCATTTATTACAGCGTGGGCTCGTTACACGACTATAACAGCAGCACAGTATAATTATGGTCGTTGGGTTTATTCAGATACTGACAGCGTGCATTTACTTGGCACATCCAACCCAATAAACATGCTGTTAGATAGCACAAAACTAGGGGCATGGGACCACGAATTCACATTTGAGCGGGCAATATATCTACGTCAGAAAACGTATCTTTTATATGGTTACGAACCAGACAACCCCGATAAGATGAAACATAAGCTTGCTTGTGCGGGAATGCCAAGATGTGTTAGACAAAAAAGAGATATACAAAGACAAAATGATGATGGCTCATATAACATTGTAGATTTTGATAACTTCAAGTTCGGAAGTGTTTTTTATGGGGCTTTAAAACCAAAAAGAGTAAAAGGTGGAATTGTGCTTGAAAATATTCCGTGGATGTTAAAAGATTAATATTTTATATGAAAACACTTGACAAATATTATGATTTATGTTATAATATAATAAAAACAGAAAGATTAAGAGGTAAAAACTATGGCTGAAACAATTGCAATCATAAGCGATGTTGTGAGTTCTCTTGGAGTTCCCGTTGCTTTTTCGCTTTACTTGCTGCTTAGGAGTAGCAAAGAGCATAAGCAAATGGACAGCACACTTAATACGGTAAACACAACTTTGGGTTCCCTCAAAGAAGCAATTGTTGCATTGCGTGAAAGTATTATGACACAAGGAAAATAAAGGGGAGGATATTATATGCGGTTATATATATCGCCGTCTAAACAACCGACAAACCGTTATGCAGTTGCTGGCACGAATGAGCAGGCTCAAATGGAGGGGTTGTCACGTGAGCTTGTAAACCAGTTAAAAAACTACACGGTAGATGTAAAACTTGCAACCCTAACAATGGGAATAGGTCAGTCGGGGCGGCCCCTTGAGGCAAGTAAATGGAATGCTGACTTTTATTTGGCTGTACATTCAAATGCAGGCGGAGGTGGAACGGCAAACGGTGCAGAAGCCTATTATCATAGCAAAACACCAATAGGAAAGACGTTTGGTTCCAATTTTTTAAAAAGAATGGAGGAAGTAAACCCACGCACTTCACGCCGTTCCAAACCGCTTGCAACAGCTGATACAATGTTTTCAGAGGTTCGCGAGCCTTATAAAAAGGGCATTCCGGCCGTACTGATTGAAGTTGATTTTCATGATAATCCAACAGAAGCACGATGGATTATTGACAACAAAAAAGCTATAGCGGGTGCAATTATAAAGGCTTTAATGGATACCTGGCCTTCCATTAAACCAAAAGGTTCAGTTACACAACCAAATCCATCAACTAACTTTTTGGTGAAAGTAAAAGACCCCGCATTAAATATCAGAGCAGGAGCAGGAGTAAACCAGAAAATAACAGGAGTTATAAAAGATAAAGGCACTTATACGATCATAGAAACAAAAAAAGCAAGCGATGGTGCAACATGGGGAAAACTTAAAAGCGGTGTCGGTTGGATAAATATCGGGACAAGTTATGTAGAAAGAGTATAATAAACCACATGAAAGGAAGGTAATATGCCTAATCCAATGTCTGCAAAAGATCATCAAGCACTTGTTGATTTGCTAAGAGAAGCAAATGAAACGGAAACAACCGAGCTTGCTGTACAGATATCAGAAAATTATTCAGAAGTTGTACGTGAGATAGCGTCACAAAGCTGCACTATCCGAGATTTAGAAGAGCGAAACGCAAGGTTGCAGAGCCAGAATGACAAATTTTTCTTGGCCGCAACTGCTAAAAATCGCGAACCGGATGAAACAGCCGCAAACGGAATCCCACCTGTTCAGTCTGCTAATTCAAAGCAAGAAGATGAAGATGATGGTGATGATTACCTTAATGGGATGTTTGATTCTCACGGCAATTTAATATTTAACAAAAGAAAGAGGTAAACAATATTATGGGTAGTAAACCGTCTGATCCCCGAGCGTTGAAAGCACTTATACAGGATGTTGCTGAAAAACAGCCTTATAGCTCTCAGATGAAAGAGCTTATCGGTGCTCTTGACATGACCAATCTAGCACAGCTTGGTGAAACAATTTTGTCGTATGAAGCGCTTACAAATGAGTTTACACACATGCTTTGCAAAGTTGCTGAAATCTGGATTCGCCAGAAAAATATTCGCAATCCTTTGTCTATGCTTAAAAGAGCAGAGCCCTCACCTCTTGGCCTTGATATTGAGGAAGTATTTGTTAATGCAGCAGAAGAAAAAGATTTTGATCCTTGTGGTTCAACACTGCTTGCTTGTAACGCAAATGATATTAAAGTCGCATATTATAGACGTACACGCGAAAAGCAGTTTGAAGCGTATGTTTCAAGACCTCAGATGCAGTGTGCGTTTACAAGCTGGGCTAAACTTGATAGTCTTGTGCAGCGCATTGTAAACAGTCTATATGACGGAAACCAGGTTGCGGAATGGAACTACACTAGAGCCTTGTTCGGCGAGGCTGCAAAACAGAATATTATCCTCAATCAGTACAATGTAGCTGCGCCCGTAGACGAAGCAACAGGGAAAAATCTTGTTAAACAGCTACGTCTCGCAGGGCTCAATATGCAGATGCCAGGATCTTCCTATAACAGTTACATGAACCTTCCGAATGCTATTGGAAATCCTGTTATTACTCAGACGCAACCGGAAGACTTGATTCTTATTATTCGTACTGACGCGCTGGCTAATATTGATGTAGAAGTGCTTGCTAGGGCATTCAATATTCAGTATAGTGATTTTATCGGGCAGGTACTGAAGGTGGATAGTTTTCTTAATGCAGATGGAACACCCAACCCGAATCAGTTGTGCTTCTTGGGTGACCGAAATGCTGCTGTGATTGTTCCTCAGGTTGAGGAAACGTCCAATTTCTGGAATGCACAGGCGCTTAAGTATACCTATTATTTGACTTTGTTCCAGATTTGGGCAATGTCTCCATTCTGGAACGGTGTCATGTTTAATTCCGGTGCTGCGCCGACACCGTAAATTTAGATTTCTTCTTTCTAGGCCTCCTTTCTCATAGTGGGCGGTGCGTAGATTTATTTTCGCGTATCGCCCACACTCCTTAAAATAGGTGGTAAAATATGGCAGGAATTGGTTTAACCCCAAATAGTTCCATTTGGTTTCATCGTGTGCCATGGGACAATAGTTATAAACATGTTGTAAAGTTCACAGATATGGACGCACAGATAGCTTATTTTCAAAGTGCGGAACAGTATTCTATGAGCTTTAATTGTACTTTTCAAACTATCGAATTGCGCATGGAAATTCGTGCTGATATACCGATTGATGATGTGTTGGAGCTTAGAAGTAATTACGTTACTTTCAGTAACTATCGATATGATGTAGGAAATCAAACACCAAAAAACAAAAGACATTACTATGGGTTTCTTCATGGTGTTAGATATGCTTCATTCAACAGCTGTTTTTTAGATGTAGAATTAGATGTATATCAAACATTTTTATTTGATTTCAATCTACCGCCATGTTTTGTAAAACGGGAACACATAGTGAGTGATACACTTGGCGCGAACACTGTTGAGGAAAGTCTTGACACTGGAAAGTTAAAAGTATATGGTGTTTACGAGAAAGAAAGCATTAACAATCTTGGAATTTTAGCAAACGCAACCCGAGCAGCAGAAGACCCGCCATATACGGGACAACTTTATAGCGGCATAGCAAACGGCCTTATGTATTATTATTGGCCGTCAACAGATCTTAATATCTTCCCTCATTGGTTAAGAGAACGTAATTCAACACAAGCAGGGATGGAAGGTATTAAAACAATATCTATGCTTCCAGATGAATTTACAGTATATGATCCAGCGGGTGATATAGGTGGTGGTCCAAATTCATGGAGGCTTCCGTGGAGCTGGGAAGAATTTTGTGGTGTTACACAAGGAATAAGAGGAAATTTTTCCCATGAAGGACAAACAGCCATTGATTTTACACCAAGAGGAGAAAGCTCAGGAAACATTGGATTGTTTGCACCCACTTCTGGTACAGTAATAACAGGTGATGATGGAACAACAGGGCGTGGAAAATATGTACAAATAGTAACACCTGATGGATATAGAATAACGATGGCGCATTTTAATTCGTTAGCTTCGCTCACTGGTTCTGTTTCAACAGGTGACTATTTAGGAGAAATGGGAACAACGGGAAATAGCACAGGAGTACATTTGCATTTTGAAGTGCAAGACGATGCAAGCGGGGCCGCTTCACAGCTTTCTGATTTATTCGCTAGACCAATTTCATTTTGGTACTATCCTTCGACTGAAAATTCTCTTTTGCAAGGTGAAATTAGTTCATCGGGTCCTGGGATGCCTAATGCGCCAGTGTTTGAAGGAAGTTATTTTATAATAGAACCAACAAATGATGCTGTAAAAGTGCAGTACGGAATACCTAAAATGTTGGGTGCTATGGATGGTTATGAACCAAAAAATATCAAACTAAAGACATTCCCATATAACTACATAGTAGCCAGTAACAACCAAGGTCAAGTAAAAGAATGGCGATATGAATTAATGGATTCTGGAGTTACCAATCAGGTAGTTAATTTTTCGTGTGAAATAAGCGCTTCACCAACACTGTTTATTACGCCATTAAATTATAATGGTGCAGAAGAAAATTACGACGAAGGAATAAGATTATCAGGGTTTCCGCAAGTGCCAGCGCAATATGGAGCTTATGAAGCATGGGTTGCACAACAAGGCGCTTCAAACATGCTGGGCGCTGCGCTTTCAGTAGCTTCGATTGGTGTTGGAATAGCCGGAAAATCAATGCAAGCAGTTGCCAGTGGAGTATCAGGACTAACCGGATTACTGGGTCAATATCTTGATGCAAAAGCAAAGCCAGATACCGCAATTGGAAATGCAACTGGTACCGGGCTAGCTGCACAAAACAAACTAAACGCTACATTTTTTCTTGTTGGACTAAGATATGAACACGCACGTCGAATAGATAGCTATTTTGAAAAATTTGGTTATGCAACAAATGAACTGAAACAACCAAACCAGGATAGCCGCCCTTATTGGAATTATGTGGAATGTGCAGATGCTGCAGTACAAGGAAACATGCCAAGAGTGTTTGTTCAAAAATTAAACGATATGTTTAACAAAGGTGTAACAATTTGGAAACAGCCGGAAAATTTAGGTAACTATTCTCTTAATAACCATTAAAAGAAAGGAGGCTATTTATGGAAAACTCAAAAGTACGCCGATTTAATAACCCTATGTTTTTAGATCAAGATATTACGAGCGAACAAGTTCAAACATTCAGCACCTATATCAACTACCTTCATAGGTTAACCATTTTAGCGCAAACCCGTTTCACCTGGAATAATCTGCCAAAAGAATTAACTACTAGACATATAGAACGTGGGTTATTCGAACACGGTCGTGTTGTATACTTTAAGCAAGAGCCGTTAGAAATGGATAACGGTGCCAACCCGACCGACAATGACTACCACAAACACGTAGACACAAACGGAAACCCTAATTCCATATATGATAACAGGTTCTTTGCACTTCCCTACACTTATTCTTCGCTTGATATGTATGGTGATCCTGTAAATCTTGAGGCATACGGGTTAAATGGTTATAGATATAGGGTTATAAATAATGTAAACGGTGTTATAATAAGAAACAACTGTATAGCCACGAGTACAGCAGATACGGTAATTATGTTTGCGGCCCGGCTTACAGCGGCACTAAGAACACAAGATTTAAATATTTACAATAATAGGAAATCTGTGCTGTATCTATGCGACGAAAGCCAAAAAATGACGCTAAAACAGCTCATGAAGCAGGTGGATCAATTTCAACCATGGGTATTGGGTGTTAAAAATGCTCTTGACATTGAGAATGTGGTTAAAGTGATCAATGAACAGGTTCCTTATATTGCTGACAGGTTGACAGATTATAAAAATGATTTATGGAGCGAAATACTTGAGTTTTTCGGAATTAGCAGATACCAAAACAAACGAGAAAGACTGTTAAATAGTGAAATAAACTCAAATAACCATTTTGCAATTGCCAGTATAAATACGATGCTTGAATCAAGACGAGAAGCTATGTATGCCATAAACGACATGTACGGAACAGACATAGATGTTCATGTAAATGATATGGAAGACATGGTATACAAAATGATGGAAATGAGTATGGAAGGTGAAACAGAATTTGGTGGCGCGGCTACACCTTCAAAAACTGAACAAGGTGGTGAATCAAATTGGGTATAATGATGTTTCCAGGGAACACGCATTGTAGAAAAACCATGCTTGATACTGATAAAAGTAAATACACAATTACTGTGCAAGAGATGGAGGAAGAATATGGTGTAAAACTTAATTTTGATAACATTGTGTTTTACAAAGGTAGAGAAGACGAAATAAAGCAAGCGATAAGAGATTATTTCTATTTTCGTGAAATTGGTTACGACACAATAGGTAGGTTTAATTTTAGATTTAACGAGCGCTTGAGACGTTTAATGCCCGTGTTTAACAAATTGTACGCACTTGATGATGCCATGGGCGAATATGCAAACTGGTTTGAAAATGCTAATTACAAAGTAACCCAGGATAATACAGAAACATTCGGCGAGAATTATACTAGAGCTGAAGATGCCACGGAAGCACAAACAGGGAAAGATGTGGGTGCGTCAAAAGAAACAAGTACCTCTCAAACAGATATGGATAAAACAGAAGATAGTACAGCACATGGTGAAACTGGAAATGATAGTACATCTAATACAACCGGAACAAACAAAGTAACAAATAGCGGAACAGACACATCAACAATTAGTGGATTGGTGGAAGAAGGTGGAACCACATCAAACACCGGAACCAGTACGCGCGATAGTACAACAGATTCAACAACAACAGATCAAAAATTTAAAGTACTCTCATCCCTTCCTCAAGACATGGTTAAAACAAGTGATATACAAGACAATATTTGGGCAAGTGCTGCAGCAAAAGAATATAACACGTTACGCGGAAATGTAACAGCAAACGAAACGGGGAGCACAACAGGTTCAATTGAACACGGTAAAACAGTAGATACAGATTCAACTACCACCGCCCAATACGGAAAAATAATAGACGGTGAAAATAGTAGCTATAATGTGGGTCATAGTGGTGGAACAAGTGATGCAAATTCAAAAGTTGATACTACAGGAACAAGCAAAACAGACGCTGAAGAAAATCTCACGACGCAACTAGATTTAGTGCGTGATACAGATTTCAAACGCAATCTGACAGATGCAAAAAACAACAATACGGTTGGCAACCTTCAAAAACTTGTTAGAGGTAACATAGGACACAAATACATAGTAGAGCTTGTTCCTATGATGCGTGCTGCAATTCTTAATATTCCTAGCATGATAATAGCAGAACTTGAATCACTTTTCTTTGGATTGTGGTAAAATTATTATAAAGGAGATTAAACCAATGACATTTGAAATTAAAACAGGTGAAGTCACGTTTGTATCTAGAGACGGAAGCACAACAACATATAATATAAAACTAGATATGATAATTGATGGTGCAGAACGTACATTTGAATTTGATAATCAAACAGCACAACAAAACACGTATATCACATTGTTGTATTCACAAACTACCGATACTTTTAGTATTGTTGCAAATCCTAGCTCCACCGAATATGCCGGGCAAAATGGATTGTGGAGTAAAGTTGTCGGGTTCGCCGTGTTTCCCGCTAGCTCAATTGTAAATGGTACATTCTTTTTCTGGAATTTACTTCCTTCATCTGGAAGCAGCGAACCCACATCCGATTTCAAAGTTCCGCCGCATCATTGTAAACCAGATCCGCGTTTTGATGACTGGGGTAACGATTATTTTCATCCTGGTGTTCCTCCTACTGGACGTTTGCCAACTCCAACAGTAAAGGGTAATTAATTATGAAAAATTACTTTTACTTTCAATCAGATAAAGAAAGAATTGCAGCACTTGAAGAAAAAATTAGGTGTTTATCTATTAAGTTAGAAAACATAGAGTGCAAATTAGGAAAGCATGAGGTGGAAACAAATGCAGACGAATAGGAAATATATTAATAGAACATATTCATCTCCACATAAACCGCAAAGAATACGTTTGCTTCCGTATTCGGATGTTGAGTCATTTACACAAATTTTATTGTCAATGAGAATTAAAATTAACGAAATAATAGAAGCCATTCCAAACAATTATCCTGTTTTGATTGATGTTTCGCAAGAATACAGCGAATCACAAATAAGGGTGTACGGAAGTGTTATGTTGGATCATATTTCGGTTGATATAGATGAAACACTTTCAACATTAGCACCATCAAATTTTACCGGTGTAATGTACGTAAATCTATTAAACGATAGTGAAAGACCAGTATTGCAAATAAGCCCTAAATTTATGGAAAACAATTGGACTACACTATATGCTTTACAAATTTCTGGTGGAAAAATAACTAACGTAGCATATAATGATATTTATGCTTATATGCATAACTCTGACCCAAACGCACACTTTGATCAATTTCAGGAAATAAGAAATTATATCTATAATTCTCTTGAATTATTCTTTACAGAATGGGGTAGAATATTAGAATGGTTTATATTCGATGGAACAAACCATTTTGATTTAACTTCTAATTTATCCGAATTAACACCCGATTATCGTAGGTTTTTATACCTTGATATGATAGCTACAGACGGCTTTCAAAGCATTTATTCAAGAAATATATTGGATTATGCTACGGTAGGTAGTTATAGCGCAATACTGGCACGAACAAATACAATAGATGGAGCTAACTCAAATGCTATTTATTATCAAGAACTTGGTTTTAGCATAATGCCCGATGGCTCAATAGGAGGGATAACACAACCATCAAGTAGGTATCTTCCATTTCCTAATTATGGCTCAAGCACTGGAGGTGGGATGTGGAAAATTTGTCCTATAGTTGATAATAGATTTGCCAGGGGTGATGACACAAAATTTTTATATATTGAAAGATTAACATTAACAGGTTATGATTATGCCATATCTTAAAGTGAGGTAATAAAAATGACTTCTTTACAACGAAAAGTAGATGCTGAGGGAAATATACATACTACAAATAGTAATTCTGAAACGATAAAAGAAAATGATACTAAAAAAAGAATAAATGACATTATACGTTATATACGAGATAATAATAGAATAGCAGATAAACTTAAATATAATGTTATTTATGATGAACGGGTGGTTGGATTTGAAAGAACATATAAACCTCTTTATGCTGATTTTTCATTTTATGGGTTTTATGACGGCTACCCAATAGAGAATAATATACGGTATAACTTTACTGGTGTGGGTACAATTTATCTATATAATGAGTACCCAAAATTAGAAGAATCTTCTGGTGAAAATATAGATAAATTGGATAACTACAATTTTGTTTTTTCATCTTCTTTCACAGCTTCACATTCTAATGAGCTGGTTGCCACATTCACAGATTATAACGATTATAGAGAAGAAAAAGAAGTTTTTATAAAACTAAACACGCTATATACAGTAGAGCATGAAAAAGATGAGAACGCTCACGGTGGGGTTTTTGATGGTTTAATGAATGAGGCTAAAAATCAAATAAATCTTATAGAGGATACATTTAAGGAAGCAGTGTATCTTAAATCTGGCAGATTTCCGGGTGAGTCTGAAGCAGGAAGTATTTTCAACCCTAGCATCCATGATTATTCACAAATTAATAATTTTGAACATTTAGATACGATATTTGTTTCCGGAACACGTGCACCTGGCTATATTCATTTAAACCCAATAGATAAAACAAACAAGCAGATGTGTACTATAACAAGACTTAACCCTGTATCCACAACAAACAATCCAACACCAGATAGATATTCTAATATTCTATATGATATTATGTTTTTTGATTTCGATAAAGAAAACAAAACAGTTTCTATTGGGCGTTTTCTTTGCAGGTATGGTATACAAGCCACACAAACAAGCACAGGTTATGTTTTTGATAGGCCGCTAGTTATTACTTCGTGTGATTTTGTAGGAAGCGTTCCACCAGAATTTCAAATTAAATACACTGAAGAAGGTATAACACCTGTTTCTCCTAGTAATGGGCTAACAGATTTAACATTTATAAAAAGAAACTACGATTTTTTCAAGTATTTATAAGAGGTGATATAATGGCAAACTATATTGCAATACGGGAAAGTGGTCGTCTTTATATAAAAGATGATAAAACAGGCGAGCTTGTCAAAGAACTAACACTAAGAGATATTGCTAATTTAGATGTAGATGATATGGATATATTAATAGCAATATATAGAGCTTTGTCAGAAATAGGAACAGCTATTCATGGAATTCCTGCTCCTGGTGCATCTGGTGATTTTGAGGGAATAAGAGATCAAATTGATGATTTAATAAATTCAATGGACCATATAACAGATGTTGATTTTGAGGATATAAAAATGCTTATAACCAGCACAAATAATGCAATAGTGCATCTGGAAAGTTCTATAACCGGAAACACACCTACACAACCCGTAAACGATAAAATAATCACCTCACTTTCAGATGTTAAAATAGGGGATGACTTAAGCGGTTTAACAATGTACTTTAATCCTCTTCCAATTGATTTTATTGGAACAAGCAACAATGATAGATATTCTATAGTGTGTTCATCTTTTAGTTTTAACATGGATATTGGTTCAAACACTTCAATAGAAATAAACAACGGTGGAGGAGTTGTACCGGTTTATAACAACGGAACTTGGCTCCAGGAATCATATACATTTCCTTTGAACTCTATAGTAACATTTGTTGGCGATCCTGTAAATACTGGAAACAACATAACTTTGACGGACTATTCTATTTCAAGCTGGAATCCATTGATGATTTCTTTTGTTCAAAAATCCCCTGAAATGGTATACCATGAAACAAAAGACTACGGATGGATGAACTCAATCTATACATCATTAACAGCAAGGCTTGATAGCATACAAAATAGTATTAATGTACTTGTAGCAATAACACAAAATAAGGTTCCGGATACGAATAATGCGCTTGACATTGAAGCAATGGCAGGTGAAACAACAGGCTGGACAGTTCCCAGTGGGCTAGGTGGCATGATAACAGGAAAGGGTGGCTCATATCTGCTTGTTGGAACAGGTGTTGTATGGATAAACGGAATTGAACCTCCTGCATACAATAATAGAGGCATCCCGCTTGCAATTGGTGCCCCTGCTATGAACGTTGTTGTACAGCCAGGAGACATAATTACTCAAAACAATATGATAGAGCTTATTTATATTCCATATAAATCGGCATAATATACTATTGACATTTTAGCTGAATTATGGTATAATATTAGTTGAATGGAGGGTGTTATGAGTAAATATTATGATATAAATCAAACGCTATCTTATAATGCCCTCTTTAATTTTATAGTCGGCGTACGTGGATGCGGGAAAACGGTTGCGGCTAAACTTTGGGCAGCAAAGGATTTCATAAAAAACGGCAATGAATTCGTCTACGTACGCCGATATGAGCCAGATTTAGAAGCAGCGCTCCTTAACTTTTGGGCTGTTCCAAAAAGGCTCGATGATGATTATGAGCCATTTTCTGTTAAAGGCGATAGATTTTATTATGACAAACAGCCATGTGGTCACGCAATTTCACTTTCTACAGCTTCTAGATATAAATCAAGTGATTTTGATGGTTGCAACAAGATAATTTTTGATGAGTTTCAGTGTGAGGGTTCACAGCGTTATATACGTGGCATGGATGAAGTAAAAGTATTTTTGAACCTTTATGAAAGTATAAACAGGGAAAGAGATATACCATCTGTTTTTCTTGGAAACCCAATAACAATAACAAACCCTTATTTTTTATATTGGGACATTCATTTGCCAACAAACGGAAAGGACATTCAGAGGTTTAAAAAGCACATTGTTGTACATAACATTTCATCTACTGAATTTAAGGATTTTAAAAAACAAACTAAGTTTGGAAGCCTTATAGATGGAACGGATTATGGCAGCTATTCAATAGACGGTTCAAATCTTAATGATGATGAAAGATTTATTAAAAAGCGTCCAACCCGTACTAAGTATTGGTTTACTGCTCTTGTTAATAATAACAGCTATGGCGTTTGGCTTGACCTTGATACTATGGAGTTTTATGTTTCTACAAAACATGATCCATCATACGGCCTCACTTATGCGCTTGATTTTAACTCGCATGTTGAAAACACAATGGTTGTTAAATCAATTGCTAGACTTCCACACGTAAAGAAAATGATTGATTCCTTTATGAATGGTGGTCTATATTATGAAACCGCCTCTATAAAGAACATATTTTATGCAAATCTAAAAAGGATGTGTTTTTAATGTATAATCCGGCATATGGTCTTGTTATGGGTTTAGGGCAACTTATAAAAAATAGGGGTTCTGATGCAACAAAAGATTTGGTTTCAAATAAAACACATGTTAGAAACAAGTCACAGGACCAGATTAATTCTATTTATCCTCTAATTGAGCTTCCTAATTCTTTATCACCAGAAACGAAACCTGAAATACTAGAAATGCCGGTTGCTACGGAATCTTTAATAGATCAAGTTACGCCTTTTGCATTTACAGTTCCTTCACCCGGAATTCCGGAAATATTGGATAATCAATTGAATGAAATGTTCGGAACCCCTGTTGCTTTTCTTGAGGAATCCATGTATACACAAGATGCTACAGAAGCATTTAGGAGGTTTGATGGGGCATGGGATTTGAGCTTATAGAATCACAAAAAGGCCTTGAAAAATATAAACTATGTGAAAAACTTGTGGAGTACCTTTGCGACTATAACTGGACGCTTAGAAGGTGCTCCTATGAATTAGTGGTCCCTTATAGCACACTTAAAGATTGCGTTCATATATGGTTACCACGGTTTGAAATGTTCGACGAACTAGAAATGGTAAAAAGACGATTAAGGTTTAATAAAAAATATAGATTTTGTAGAAAAGAATTCCACTGTCATTATGAAAATATGTTAAAATGACTGAATTATATTAAAGTGTTAATAATCGCTTGACAAACCATAATAAGTTATGGTATAATGTAGATACAAAATTGATTGATAGGAGGACAAAAGCGATGGGCGAATATATACTGTTTAGACAACACGTGGACGACAAAAAGCCTCAAATCATAAAGGTATGCAGTGGCGCATGTAACTTGATGCACCTACTTCAGGCGTTACAAAGAAACAATGAATCAAAATATTGGATTGAGTGGAGAGGAGATAACTAATTATGTGTACTGGTGAATTCAAATTAATCTTTCAGGATAAGTATGGTTTCAATGTGATTGAAAGGTCAGCAGATGGTGAATTTCTTCTTAAAAAACTAAAAGCCTTACAATGCCTGGAGCGAAACGGAACATATTCAATTGTGTTTACAATATGTAAAAAGGAGATTGTTTATGATGAAGACTAGTTCACTTTGGATGATGTTGATTGAATGCTGGTGCGGGTTTGGAATAGCAACATATTTATTTATCAAGTCACTAAAAAGTAGAAAGGATTAAATATGCGTGAAAAGAATATGGAATTTTGTTTATAAACACACAAAAGACCTGATAGCGTTAATGGTTATTTTTACTTGGTGTGTAGCGGTATTTCTGCCAGAAAGTCTAATAGACGAAGTAACCCAGCGCTCATTTGAACGAATAATCCTAATGGTTATAGGGTTCTATTTTGGTTCAAATGTTAATAGAAAGGAAGAGCTTCAGTGATTGAGTTTATAATGGACAACTTTTTCGTGTGTATAGCAATAAGCATTATTTCCGTATGTTTAATAGCTGTTATAGCCCGAAAAGCGTTTGGAATTAAGCAGTGGAAAGATAAAAGTGATGCTGAAAAAATATGCGATGCTATCATGTGGAATAATATAAGGTTTTAATGAAAGGAAATGTGTTGTGGAGATTAGTTCTTATCATTATATAATATGTCCGTGGTGTTATAAGGCTTTTAATCCAACAAATGATTATAAAAAGAAGCAAATAGTAATTGCACGGTGTAAAGAATGTAAGAAAAAATTTGTGTTGAGTGTTAATACCGCTTTTGAATATGAATCGATTAAAAGAGAAAACAAATAAATTTCAATACTCGGTGTGAAAGGAATAAATCAATGGGTAAAAGAGAACTTATAACAATTGGAGAAAATAAAATTATGGGTGGAGTTAAATGTCCGTGGTGTGAAACGGTTATATCTCCTATTAGTGGTAAACAGCAAGAGCAAATACTTTTTGATGGTGAAACGTGTTGTACAGAATGTAAAAAGTATTTTTCGGCAAAATTAGAACTCCATATTGTTTGTAAGTCCTGGAAGCCGCATTTAGTGCCAGAAGGAGAATAAGAAAATAGGTTGACAAATCGATTATATTATGCTATAATGTTTATGAGGGGTTCGGATTTCTTTTACACAACACATCTATAAGGGTCAACCGTGGAGAGCGGCTTATAGTGTGCGTGCCGTTGACATGGCTGTGCAAAAGTGCTGGATTCCCTTTTTATTTACACATATGATATAATATAATCATACTAGGAGAGGTGTGCCTCTTTTACATCATATAACGCCGTCACCTAAAACACCTTTAAACGACCTTT
>QMCD01001027.1_pt1 | contig 18074 bp, 20 predicted proteins | sample 1821841 | NCBI WGS metagenome assembly QMCD01 (sample SAMN01991225, study PRJNA193472) | Termite gut metagenome, whole genome shotgun sequencing project. | isolation source: worker | host: Macrotermes natalensis
GGAAATCTTCGGAGTCTCTTATATTCAGCAAGGAGTGGTGCATTTTTGCACCATAATCACCTCACAACCTGGTGCACTTTTGCACAATATTTGACAGAAAGGGAGGTAGCGTGAATGGCTTGGCTCTTTGTGCCGGTACCGGAATGCTGGACGAAGGATTACGGGCCGGATGTGAATTTCTCGACATACCATACCGAACCGTCTGTTACGTCGAAAGGGAAGCCTTTGCGGCCGCTACGCTTGTTGCACGCATGGCGGACGGAGCGCTGGATGAAGCGCCTATCTGGTCTGATCTTGCATCCTTCGTGGGCAAGGAATGGTGCGGAAAAGTGGATTGCATCACTGCCGGTTTCCCGTGCCAGCCGCACAGTGTCGCCGGCAAACGCAAAGGTCTGGCCGACGAGCGATGGATATGGCCGGACATCGTCCGCATCATTCGCGAAACGGATGCTTGGCTTTGCTGGTTGGAGAACGTCCCCGGACTTGTTTCAACCGGAGGGCTTGCCGCATGCCTGTACGACCTTTCCTCGATCGGGTTCGATGCTGAATGGGGAGTGCTGGGAGCGGGAGACGTTGGCGCGGCGCACAAACGGGAGCGATTGTTTATTTTGGCATACCGTCACGGCGTCGGAAACGACCGGACCGGGATTGCGCGGCGGCAGAATAACCGACTTGAGAACAACAGCGACGCAATGGATGACACCGACCACCCCGTCGGGCGGACGGACAATGTCGAAAGAAACGATGCTGGCAAAAGGAAAGACGGCAAGCGGAAAGCGTCAAGTTGCGCTGGAACATCAAGCTACTTACTGGGGAACACCAACGGCGCGGGATCACAAAGACGGGGCAACGACATTGGAGAACATGCCAACGAACAAATTGCTTGGTCGGGAAGTCTTGGCATTTTCGCGCCCGGACAAAATGACCCACGCTGGCCCGACATCATCGATCGACATCCACACCTCGCGCCGGCGACTGAACCCGGCATTTGCGGCGTGGTTGATGGGCTGGCCGTGGTGGTGGACGAATCCCGCGCAGATCAATTGCGCGCGATCGGAAATGGCGTTGTACCGCTGCAAGCTGCAACAGCATTTGTGCTTCTTGCTCGGAGAGCAAGGTTGATGTCATAACAATAGGCAACAGTATGGCTATACCTGTAATGCGCTGGATAGGAAAACGTATTGCCGAAGTAGAAGCTATTTTTAATGATGAAAGGAACGCCAATAATGGCTGAAAACACAGCAATCTCATGGTGCGATTCCACTTTTAACCCGTGGGTGGGTTGCTCCAAAATATCGCCCGCATGTGATAACTGCTATGCCGAGAAATGGGCGAAGCGCAGCGGCCAAGTTAAATGGGGAGCAGGTCAACCGAGGCGCCTTACGTCCAAAAACAACTGGCGTATGCCTATTAAGCTTAATAAACGCGCGTGCGCAACGTTTGCTGCATGGGAAACTATCAAGGACGCCTATCCGAACTTAACAGATGGCCAGCTTATTGCGCAAGGCTTCATCAAGCCACGGCGTCCACGTGTATTTTGTGCAAGTCTCGCCGATGTTTTCGACAACGAAGTACCCGACGAATGGCGCTATGATTTGTTCAACCTGATGTTATCGACTCCATACCTTGATTGGCTTCTCTTGACTAAGCGTATTGGTAATGCAGCAAAGATGATTGAGAAAACATTGCCAGCAGATTCACCTCTTGCATGGCCATGGCCAAATGTATGGATCGGAGCGACTGTCTGCAACCAAGAAGAAGCTGACCGGGACATCCCAAAATTATTGGAAGTTCCGGCCGTAATAAGGTTTCTTTCAATTGAACCGTTGCTAAGCAAGATTGATCTTAGTAAGTGGCTTGATAAGCCATATTGTCCAACACACGATTTTGATGGCGGCTTTTGCGTTCAAGATTGCGGAGACTGGCGGCGTATTGATTGGGTAATCGTAGGCGGCGAATCCGGAAAGAACGCGAGACCGGTGCACCCGGATTGGGTTCGCTCCCTGCGCGATCAATGCGTAAGCGCTGGTGTGCCGTTCTTCTTTAAGCAATGGGGCGAGTGGGTGCCCACAAAAATATATGAAAATGATTTTTATTGCTATCCAATCGAAGGAATTGCCGATTTTCAAGAAAGGTCTTTAGGAAAAAATGCTGTTCTGATTGATGGTGGTTGTTTTGGTGCCGTTCGACTTGGGAGAAAAAAAACAGGCCGCACGCTCGACGGCGTGATACACGATGCTTCTCCTGGAGGTTTAAGCAATGAACTGGATTGAAATTGATACATCGCTACCAGAATATGAAAGACCTGTACTTTTGGTCTCTCAAGATATGGGTGAACACGGAGAGAAGCTCTATCTGTCGCCAGGTATCTGGTGCTTGATGCGACATAATGGCAAAAACTGGTGGAAGAGCTTAGGAAAGTCTGAAGCGTATCTACTTGAAAATTACAAGAATATTAAATATTGGTGCTATGTCAATTTGCCCGAAGGAGTTACGCCATGAAAAAAAGAATTGTCTGCTGGTTTTCTTGCGGCGCGGCGAGCGCAGTAGCAACAAAACTCGCCATCGTCGAGAATGCTGATTTAAAAAATCAGATCGTCGTTGTGCGCTGCATTGTCCGTGAAGAGCATCAAGACAATGATCGGTTCGCCAAAGACTGTGAAAAATGGTTCGGCATACCGATCATTAATTTAATCAATGAAAAATACGACGGATCGATTCTTGAGGTTTTTAAACGGCGTGGCTATATTTCCGGCATCGGCGGCGCTCCATGCACAAGATTATTAAAAAAAGAGATACGAGAAAAGTATTCCACTGCCAAAGACAACCACGTTTTCGGTTATACAGCAAACGAAGTTGATCGGTGGAATCGTTTTCTCGACGCAAACAATATCAGCGCATCAACACCGCTTATTGAACACTCATTACAGCATTCGGACTGTCTTGCAATGATCAAACGCGCTGGGATTGAATTACCCGCAATGTACAAACTTGGATACAAGCACAACAACTGCATCGGCTGCGTGAAAGCGTCGGGTGCTGGATACTGGAACAAAATCAGAAAAGATTTCCCGGAGCAGTTTTTAAGAATAGCGACAGTATCAAGACAGATCGGTTGCCGTCTCACTCGGGAAAATAGCAAAAGAATTTTTTTGGATGAATTGCCAATCGGCACAGGATGTTATTCGGATGAACCGGAAGTCCAGTGTGGCGTATTTTGCGAACTTGCGGAACAGGATATCGCAGCATGAACTGGCTTAACCGCTGCCACTTCGGAGATTGCCGAAAATGATATAAGGGAATTTTGTAGTGGACAATAATGTTTCTGGAAATATGATGGCGGATAAAAAAGAGAACGACACTATATCTATCACTGAAATACAAAGCAGATTTAGACGGAAAAATTGTAAGCATAAGCATATTATTGTTGATGAAGCTTTGGCGGAGGTCGTGTGCAAACACTGCGGTGTCAAATTAAACCCTATATGGGTGTTGGCCATGTTAAGCCGAGAAGAAAGCAAGCTCGAAATACTGAAAAAAGATACAAACTTGCTATTAGAAAAGCTTGAAAAAAAACAGCGCACAAAATGTCAGCACTGTGGAAAATTTACCCAAGTAAAATCATCGTGACTTTAATATGAAAGGAAATATCATGGATGTAAAACAAATTCGAAATAAATTTGTACACAGGTCTGATTATGAATATTGAAAAAATCAATCCCGATGAAGTCCGCCTACGATTGCCCGATGTTGAGCAACTTACAGGCATGCGTCGATCGACTATTTACCGAAAGATAGCTGCCGGTGATTTCCCGAAGCCGCTTCGTATTGGTATGCGGTGCTCTGTCTGGATTGCCGGTGAGATCAGAGCCTGGAACGAACAACAGCAACGTATCCGCGATAACAGCAAGGCCGCATAAAGCCCGTTGGTTTTAGCTGAAGCCAAATGTTGAGTCGATCTGAAACATCTCTTATCTGGCAAGAAGAATGATGCCAAATCAAATGCTCAATTCACGCCGCACGCGGCTGGACACGTCTCTCAATTTCGGCACGGGTCGGCAGGGTTTTCAGGTCATAGCTGGCCTGCAACGCAAGCCACGAAGCCGCGTCGCCGCCAAAATAATGCGCCAGACGCTCGGCAGTATCCGCGCTGATGGCGCGGCGCTCTTTCACGATTTCGTGCAAGCGCGTCGCCGGCACGGACAAAGCAAGCGCCAGTGCGTTCACGCTCATGCCGAGCGGCACAAGAAAATCTTCGCGCAAAACTTCGCCCGGATGCACGGCGCGCATACGGTTGATCGGCTTGCGGTTGATCGGTTTGGTCATAGTCATAACTCCTCAGTGATAATCGACAATCTCAACATAGGCAGGGCCTTGATCTGTCCAGACAAAGCACACACGCCATTGCTCGTTAATGCGAATGCTCCACTGTCCGGCGCGATCTCCGGAGAGCTTTTCCAGCCGGTTACCCGGCGGAGAGCGCAGGAAGTCCAGCGTTTGCGCCGCGTCAAGCTGTGCCAGTTTGCGTTCGGCGACTGCCTGAATGGCACGAAACCGCTTGGGGCTTTGGCCTTCAAACAGCGCCTGAGTGTCTTTGCATTGGAACGAGCGGATCATAGGTTGAATAGTATTACCTTTCACGTAATACGTCAAGCGTTATTTTGCGATAAAACGAGAGGCTTTTTACATTATGGCCAGTTTATTTTCGCTTTGGCGCCGATTTCTTGTCGCGCAATGCGTCCAAGTAGTCCGCCCACCACTGCATCATTTCCGCTCGCTCATCAAGGTGTTGCGCATAATTATAGGCCGCGCGGACAGTGTTGCCCTCGACATGCGCCAGTTGCCGCTCGATCGCATCAATATTCCAGCCAGCCTCATTAAGCCTTGTTGATGCCATTGACCGGAACCCGTGGCCGGTCATCTCATCTTTTCCATACCCAAGCCTGCGCAGCGCCGCATTTACTGTGTTTTCCGACATCGGGCGGCCTCGTGTCCGCTCTGACGGGAAAATAAAATCGCCGTCGCCGGTACACGGATGTAATTCTCGCAATATTGCAAGCGCCTGTTTTGATAGTGGTACGATGTGGACACGGCGCAGCTTCATTCTATCCGCGCCGATGCGCCATTCGGCGTCGTCAAAATTGATCTCCGACCACAGCGCGCCGCGCAATTCGCCTGGGCGAACAAAAACATACGGAGCAAGTTGTAACGCTGATCTGGTGATCTGTGCACCTTCATATCCCTTAATCGCCCGCATTAATTCGCCAATTTCTTTTGGATTCGTAATGCTCGCCATGTGCGACACTTCAGGCGGCATAAGTGCGCCGCGAAGATCCGCAGACGGATCGCGCTCGCAACGGGCCGTCGCAATCGCATACCGGAACACCTGGCCGCATGTTGATTTCACTCGATGTGCTGTTTCAATAGCGCCGCGGTCTTCGACGCGCCGGAGAACATCAAGCAACATTGGCGGTGTGATCGCGTTAATCGGCATCGCGCCAAGCCAAGGAAAAATATTCAGTTCCAGACTGCGAATAATTTTTTCGCCATATTTTTCAGTCCATTTTGAACCATTACGAGAATGCCATTCACGTGAAATAGACTCAAAACTGCCCGGATTTGAAGATGCAATCCTTTGAGATTTCTTCTCAATACCCGGATCAATCCCCTTGGCCAACTTCAGTCTGGCTTCATCGCGGAGATTGCGAGCGTCGCGTAACGATACTGTCGGATAAACACCAAGAGCGAGTCTTCTTTCCCGTCCGGCAAACCGATATTTCAACCGCCAGTATTTGCCGCCCTTCGGGGATATTTCGAGGTACAGACCACCACTGTCAAACAATCTGACCTGTTTTCCTGTCGGCTTGGCTTTTCGTACAGTCGTTTCACTGAGCGGCATCTTGGGGGCATCTACTTTTTTATGGGGGTATCTGAGCCAAAATATACCCCCAAATAGCGTGGGATTCAACCGGACAACGTGGGACGACGTGGGACAATAAAAAAGCCCTAATAGGTTGATCTACTAAGGCTTTTGGGACAACGTGGGCTTACGTGGGATCTAGTTATGGTAGGCGGTATTGGAATCGAACCAACGACCTCCACGATGTCAACGTGGCGCTCTAACCAGCTGAGCTAACCGCCTGCAAGCGCGATATTATAGCGATGTTTTATCAAAATACGAAACGGGTTTTGGCCTTTACGCCATTTCTTACTCGAATGCCTGACCATGGTCACGTTTTAAAAATGTTTTAAGCATACCCACGCTACGGCCAATAAAACGATTTAGAATGATAATTTTTATTTATTGCTATTCTGACGATTTATGAGCATGCTCCAACTGGCCCTTTTGATCATTGGCATCGTCCTGATTCTTGCCGTACTCGCATATAACATCGTTCAGGAGCGAAAACTCAAGCGTTCTTTTGTTTCGCGTGCAGCCATACAACCGCGTCACGACACGGTAAAAAAAACGCCTGTCTTGGAAACCCGCGAAGAACCCGTTTTTGAGCCCCCTACCAGCATCAAGGCTGAAAATCAGGAGGACGCCCCCGATTTCATGGCCGAAGCTGTACTCACGCTGCAATTGCCGCCCAGCACCCAAATCGCAGCGGAGCTTGCCGAACAATTTCTGAAAATCCCGGGCAAAAACATTCGTCTGCTGTGGCAACGGCGCAACTCTGCCCATTGGTCGCTTTTAAAAACCGTGCCCGACATCATGGACCATCTCAATCAGCTGGTGATTGCGGCGCCGGTGCCATCCACCGCTACGGAAAACAAAGAAAGCGGTGATGCTGCACCATTGCCCATGCATTCGCTGGCGTTTTGCTTGCAACTCGCCGACCGCGCCCATGTTACGACCATCGAGCAAATCGAAACGTTTCAAAAACACGTGGAAAGCATCGCGTCGTTATTGTCGGCAAGCTATACCCCGTTCGACGCGTCCGCCGAAGCCGAGCGCGCACGCATGCTTGACAAGGTTTGCGCGCAGCTTGATCTGCAAATCGGTCTGACGCTACACGGCAAAGTTGGCCCGATGCCTGGGCAATCGTTCCTGCTTGCCGCACAAAAGCAAGGATTTATTTTGAAAAAAGGTGCGTTGCGCTATCTGCGCAATGATCGCGAACTGTTCCGTATTGAAGATACCCAGCCGCTCTCCGAGGAGCGTTTGAAAAAAGCGATTCAAAACCCGGTCGTATTGCTTGACGTCCCGCACGTCGCGCAGCCTGAACTTGTTTTTGACGAAATGCTGAAACAAACCATGCGTCTGGCGCAAACCCTGTCCGCCGAACTGATCGATGATCGCCATAAGCCGCTCAGAGATCAGGGCTTGACCATGATCCGCGCCGAAGTAGAAAAATCAACACAAGCGTTGCTTGAAGCAGGCATTGAGCCGGGCAGCCCGCGTGCGTTTCGCCTTTTTGCTTCATAATAAAAAATCCATGATGGCATGACCCAGCCTTCTCTTTTCCCCGACCATCCTCCGCCATCCGCACCCGCGGAAGAACGCGTTCTGGAGCTGCGCCGGATCATCGCCGGGCACGATTACCAATACCACGTTCTCGACGACCCGACCATCGACGATGCCGAATACGATTCTCTGTTTCGCGAACTGCAATCGCTCGAAGAAAAACACCCCGAGCTGATCACGCCCAACTCACCGACACAGCGCGTCGGCGGCACGCCATCGACGTTAACGCATCCGCAGATGTTCGGGGTACCGACGGTGACTGGCACGCCACGGTCGGCATTTTCGACGTTAACGCATCGCGTACCCATGTTGTCGTTGAACAATGCGTTTAACGATAATGAAGTCGCGGCATTCGACCGCCGTATCCGTGAGGCGCTTCCTGATTTCGCCGACACGATCGAATACGATTGCGGCGTCAAATTCGACGGCCTGGCGGTCAACCTGCGCTACGAAAACGGTATTTTCGTCAGCGGCGCGACACGCGGCGACGGCGTGACCGGCGAGGACATCACGTCAAACCTGCGCACGATTGCATCGATTCCACTTAAGCTGAACAATGCGCCGCCACTGCTCGAAGTACGCGGCGAAGTGCTGATGCGAAGAAAAGATTTCGAAATACTAAACGCTCAACAGAAAGAGCGCGGCGAAAAAGTATTCGCCAACCCACGCAACGCCGCTGCCGGGTCGTTACGCCAGCTTGACGCGCGCGTCACGGCAACGCGGCGCCTGACGTTCTTTGCCTACGGGATAGGCGAAACCGATTGGGGCAGTGTCAACCCGCCGCAAACGCAAAACGCATTATCGGATTATCTGGTGACACAACTGTTTTCCGTCGGCCAGGAGCGAACGCTTGTGCGTACCCTTCAAGGCTTGCTCGACTTTTATCAAACCGTCCAGCAAAAACGCCACCAGCTCCCTTACGATATCGACGGCGTGGTTTACAAGCTTAACCGCTTTGACTGGCAACAAAAAATCGGTTTCGTGTCGCGTGCGCCGCGCTTTGCCTTGGCGCACAAATTTCCCGCCGAAGAAATGAGAAGCGTCATACTGGATATCGATGTACAAGTCGGGCGTACTGGCGTACTCACACCCGTCGCGCGTTTGCAACCGACGCTGGTCGGCGGCGTGACCGTAACCAATGCCACGCTGCACAATGAAGACGAAATCCGTGCCAAAGACATTCACATCGGCGACATCGTGATGATTCGCCGCGCGGGCGACGTGATCCCGGAAGTGACGCGCGTTATCGTTGAAGAGCGTCCCGATAACATTAAATCTTTTGTAATGCCGGATCGTTGCCCGGTCTGCGGTTCGGAAGCGCTGCGTCTTGACGGCGAAATTGCCACGCGTTGCACGGGTGGTTTGTTCTGCCCGGCGCAGCGTAAACAAGCCATCGTTCATTTTGCTTCGCGGCGCGCCATGAATATCGACGGCTTCGGCGAAAAAATTGTCGCACAATTAGTCGATAAGGCATTGGTCAAAACGCCCGCCGACATTTACCACTTGCGGCAAAACGATATTGCGCAGCTGGAGCGCATGGGTGAAAAAAGCGCGGCCAACTTATGCGCGGCGGTTGAGAAAAGCAAAAGTACCTCATTGGCGCGCTTTATCTTCGCGCTCGGCATTCGCCACGTCGGCGAAACATCGGCACGCGACTTGGCGCAGCACTTCGGCGCATTGGAGGCATTGATGTCGGCGGACCATGAAACCTTATGCGCTGTTTACGATGTCGGCGATGTTATGGCCGAGAGTATTCGCCACTTTTTTGCCGAACCGCATAACGCGCAAGTAATCCATGATTTGCGCAATGCCGGTGTGCATTGGCCGGACGTGTCTGCGGAAAACCGCGCGCAACGCCAGGGCGCGCTATCGGGACTGACTTTTGTGCTCACTGGAACCCTGCCCACGATGACTCGCGATGAAGCAACAAAAAAAATCCAAGATGCAGGCGGCAAAGTCACCGCCGGCGTTTCCCGGAAGACCAGCTACATTCTGGCCGGCGACGCGCCGGGAAGCACTCTGGCAAAAGCGCAAAAACTCGACATTCCCGTTATCGACGAAGCGCAGTTCATTGAATTGATCGCTCATGGCGCACTGCAAGGAAGAAGTTCATGAAAATCACCAAAGCCATCTTTCCGGTTGCCGGATTGGGCAGCCGCTTCCTGCCGGCAACCAAGGCCAGCCCTAAAGAAATGCTGCCGATTGTCGATAAACCGCTCATCCAATACGCTGTCGAAGAAGCGGCGGCGGCGGGCATTACCGATATGATTTTCATCACCGGCCGCAACAAGCGCGCCATCGAAGATCATTTTGACAAAGCGTATGAACTGGAAAGCGTTCTGGAGCAACAGGATAAACAGGCTTTACTCGGCATCGTGCGCAGCGTTTTGCCGAACGGCATCAATTATATTTATATTCGCCAAGCCGAAGCGCTCGGGCTGGGACACGCCGTCTTGTGCGCCGCGCCGGTCATCGGCAACGAACCTTTCGCGGTATTACTCGCCGACGACCTGATTGCCGCCGACGTGCCGGTACTCAAACAGATGGCCGATCGGTTCTCCGGATATTCGATACTCGGCGTGATGGACGTACCGAAAAACCAAACACAAAATTATGGCATTGTCGCCACGAACGGTATTTTCCAAAGTACGATGCAACCCGTTTCGCGTATTGTCGAAAAACCCGCGCCCGACACCGCGCCCTCAAACCTTGCCGTGATCGGGCGCTATCTCTTGACGCCGGAGATTTTTACCCACCTGCGCCATCTGCCGCGCGGCGCCGGTAACGAAATACAGCTCACCGACGGCATTGCCCGCCTGATGGCGGAGCAATTTGTGTATGCTTACCGTTTCTCCGGGCAACGATACGATTGTGGCAGCAAGCTTGGCTATCTGAAAGCCACCGTCGATTTCGGTTTGTGCCATCCGGAAACAGCCGATGCGTTCGCCCGCTTTCTCAGTGAAAGGAAAACCGGATGACCCTGAATGAACTGCGTTATTTTGTTGCCGTGGCGCATGAAAAAAGTTTTGGTCGCGCCGCTTCCAAATGTTTTGTCAGCCAGCCAGCCCTATCGATCGCGATCCAGAAACTTGAGGAGGAGCTTGGCGTAATTTTATTTGAGCGCGGTAAAAATGAAGTCAGCCTAACGCCGATCGGTGAGCGCCTGGTTGCGCTTGCGCATCAGGTCATCGAAGACGCCGCAAATATTAAAGCCGTCGCGCAAACGGGGCGCAATCAACTCGATGGCGCGCTCAAGCTCGGCGTAATTTTTACGGTTGCTCCTTATCTGCTGCCCGATTTGATTCCCGCGCTCATCAAGCTCGCGCCCGGCATGCCGCTTGAAATTGAAGAAAACCTCACCGAAAATCTTGAGGAAGCTTTACGCCTTGGCCGTATCGACGTCGCCATCATTGCGCTGCCCTTTTCGCCGCCGGGCGTCGCCACCGAATTTCTTTATCAAGAACCATTTCAGGTCATTGTGCCCAAAGGCCATAAGTGGAGCAAACGCGAATCGATCAATGCCCAGGAAATCGCCGATGAAAATCCGATCCTGTTGAACGTTGGCCATTGCTTCCGCGATCAGGTGCTGGAAGCCTGCCCGGAACTCAATCCCGATAACCATATGCCGCGTACTAATTCGCTGGAAACCATTCGCAATATGGTCGCGTCCGGGCTTGGTATTTCCGTATTACCCAAAGACGCGATGACGCCGCGTTATCACAGCAATCTGGTTGTGCCGGTTCCGTTTTCCGAGCCTGTGCCGTTTCGTCACATCGCGCTCGCATATCGCAAGAGCTTCCCGCGCGAAAAAACAATTTCGGTAATTAAAGAAGCTACGATGAAAATCCGGGGAAATAACACGACGCACTGAGGGCGACGCTTTTCCTCATTTTTGTTTTTTTATTCGTGTTGTCGGTTTGCAAAACAAAAATAATCAAAGCATATTTCGCAAAAACGTTTGTGTCCGCGCATTAACCGGGTGAGCAAAGAATTCTTTTGCCGAGCCCGATTCGACGATCTCGCCCTGGTCCATGAAACATACCCGGCGCGCCACCTCCCGGGCAAACGCCATTTCATGCGTAACCACCAGCATGGTCATGTGCTCTTCGGCAAGCGCGCGCATGGTACGCAACACTTCGCCGGTCAGTTCGGGATCGAGCGCCGACGTCGGCTCATCGAAAAGCATGATATCCGGCTCCATGGCCAGCGCCCGGGCAATCGCGACACGCTGTTTTTGTCCGCCGGAAAGTTGCGACGGGTAGTTATTGCGTTTGCCGATCAGCCCGACTTTTTCCAAAAGCGCCTCGGCGCGCGGCAAAATATCCTGCTTTTGTATGCCTTTTACCGTGATCGGCGCTTCGATAATGTTCTGAATCACCGTCATATGCGGGAACAAATTGAAATGCTGAAACACCATACCCATTTTCCGGCAGATGCGCCGTACTTCGGCATCCGCGACATAATGCGCGCCCCCTTCCTGATCGGTGCTGACCAATATTTCGCCTTCGATTTCAATATGGCCGCAATCCACTGTTTCCAGATGATTGAGGCAACGCAAAAAGGTGCTTTTTCCCGAGCCGGACGGCCCGATGACAGCAATAACCTCGCCTTTTGCCACGGTAAGCGATACGCCTTTGAGCACTTCCAAATGGTCGAAACGTTTGCGCACATTGCGCGCGTCAATCATCGGATTAGTCATCGTAGACGGCATACTTTTTTTCCAGACGCTGGAAACCCCAGGTGAGCAGCAATGTCATGATCAAATAAAATGCCGCCGCCACCAGAAAAGGCGTCGTCGTGAAATCGCGCTGGACAATATTGCGTGCGGCACGTAAAAGGTCATTTAACGCCAGCACATAAATCAGCGAGGTGTCTTTGACCAGCGTAATGGTTTCGTTGCTCATCGGCGGCAGGATACGCTTGATCATCTGCGGCAAAATAATCCGGCGCATCGTCTGCGCATACGTTAACCCCAATACTTTGGCGCCTTCGTATTGGCCTTTGCCGATTGATTGAATGCCGGCGCGGAAGATTTCGGCAAAATATGCGGCGTAGTTCAATGAGAATGCGACAATCGCCGCCGGGAAATCAGGCAACTTCACACCGATGACCGGCACAAACGGCAAGGCAAAGTAGATAAACAGCATTTGCAACATCAGCGGCGTGCCGCGCATCAGCCAGATATAACCGTTAACCGTGACGCTGACGGCGCGAAAATGCGAAATACGCAACAGCGCCAGTGCCAACCCCAACGGCAGCGACACCGCCAGCGTGATGAAAAAAAGCTTCAGCGTTACCGTCGCGCCCTGCCAGAGGGGGGCAAGCATGCTCAGGATGTAATCCATGGCTGATGGCTTACCTTCTATGTTGTCTCATGCAAAAAAAATGCCCGGGTAAACAACCCGGGCAGCCAATCAGTTTACTTAATAATATCTTTTCCGAACCATTCGGTGGCGATTTTTGCCGCAGTACCATCGGATTTCATGGCGTCAAGCGCCTGGTTGAGCTTCGCCAATAATTCCGCATCATCCTTGCGCAAGCCGACGCCGTATTCTTCGGTGCCGAAGTTTTCCTCAAGCACCTCATATTCGCCAGGGCGTTTCGCGGTGTAATAACGTCCAACCACTTCGTCGAGCACCACCGCATCGACCCGCCCCATATTAAGGTCCAACAGCGCGGTCACGTTATCGCCGTATTTTTTCAGCTCTTTTAACGATGCCACCACCGCCGCTTCTTTTTCAACCGCATCAACGGCGCTGCTGCCATCCTGAATGCCGATCACTTTACCGGCCATATCTGCCTTGGTCTTGACCGGTGAACCCGATTGCACGACGACAATCTGGTGGTTTTCCATATAGGGCGCGGTAAAGTTAATGTTCTTCTTGCGCTCTTCGGTAATGGTCAGGCCGTTCCACAATAAATCAATACGTCCGCTGCCCAATTCCGCTTCTTTGGCGTTCCAGTCAATCGCCTTGAATTCCACCTCACCGCCCATGCGTTTGGCGGCTTCTTTTGCCATATCGATATCAAAACCGACCAGTTGTCCCTGCTCGTCGCGAAAACCCATCGGCGGAAAATTATCGTCCAATCCGACCACAATTTTGGTCGCAACAACAGGAGGAGCCACCGCAGCCACCGGCGCGGCATTGGGCGCGGATGGCGTTGGCGCGGGCGCATCGTTACATGCGCTCAATACGAATGTGAACGCGAACGCCGCCAACAGCGCCGGAAACCTTTTGATTGCTTTCATGATGTTTTATCCCTTAAAAGATTGCTCAGTTCGGCAATGATAGCAGGAAGTACCCGCGATGTACTCGTGACGTCCGTAGCAATGGTATGTTTCTTCACAAAGCGATCAGTTTCCCGGATAAATTGCGCCCAAAACAACGGCGTGCCGTGCGCCGGTAATGCCGCTTAAATCAAGCGGCCGCCGCGCTGTCGCTTCGCGCGCCAACCAGGCAAACGCCAACGCTTCGACATGCTGCGGCGCAATGCCGATTGCCTGCGTGGTTGTGACAAGTCGCGGCGCCAAATATTCGGCCAAACGCGCCATCAATGCCTTGTTATAGGCGCCGCCGCCACAAATATAAACGCGCTTGGCGTCGCCTGCGTATTGCTTGATCGCTTGCGCGCTGCTGGCCGCCGTCAGCGCCAATAACGTCGCCTGTACGTCCTGGGCGCTCAATCCGGAGAATTTTGCCAGATGTTTCTGCAACCAACGCGCATCGAACAAATCGCGGCCGGTACTCTTGGGCGGCACTTGCGCAAAATAAGGCTCGCCGAGAAATTCGCGCAAGAGTTCGGGCAAGACTTTTCCCGACGCCGCCCACCGACCGTCCTCGTCGAAACGCCCTTCATGATGTTGCGCATACCAGCCATCCATCAGCACATTGCCGGGGCCGGTATCAAAACCGGCAACCCTTTCAGGATGTGTCGCGTCGGTAAGATTGGCCATACCGCCGACGTTAAACATCACGCCGTCCGAAATACCGTGAAGCAGCGCCTTGTGAAACAGCGGCACCAGCGGCGCGCCCTGCCCACCGGCGGCAAGATCGCGGCTGCGAAAATCAGCAACGACGTCAATCCCCAGCTGCTCGGCAACACGCGCCGGCTGATTGGCCTGATACGACCAGGACTGTTGCGGGCAATGCCGGATCGTCTGTCCATGCACCCCCACTGCCCGAATCGCGGAAACAGCCATCTTTGCATCTGCCGCGGCGGCGCGTACCGCCTCGGCGTATAAATCCGCCAGAAGCAACGCGACGCGGGAAACGCGCGCGATTTCATCGCAACCCGCGCTTTGCAATGCCAGAAGCTCGGCTTTCAAGTTGTCTGGAAAAGAGAGAAAAGCGCTGCCGATCACCGCTAACGGATGAATGTCGCTGCCTTCGGGAAAACGCGCGAGAACCGCATCGATGCCGTCAAGGCTGGTCCCCGACATCACGCCGGCGAAAACGGCATCACTCATAGGAAATCAATGAAAATTGGCGTAAGCAATATCCGCATTTCCCGCCACATCGCGCGCCAGCCGCATACGCTCCTGTGTTGCCGCGACCTGTTGCCGGAAAGACTCCTGATACTTCGCCTCGATCGGCGGCGACGGCGGCAATACGGCTTTCAGCGGATCCTGGGGTTTGTTGTTGACGCGAAATTCATAATGCAGATGTGGGCCGGTCGCATAGCCGGTACTGCCCACATACGCGATCACATCGCCTTGCTGAACGCGTTTGCCTTTTTTCGCATTCGATGAAAACCGCGACAAATGCCCGTAATAAGTTGCAACCTTCCCGGCATGGCGCAAAATCACCAGATTGCCATACCCGCCTTTCTTGCCGGCAAATTCGACCGTTCCGTCACCGGCGGCGCGCACAGGCGTACCTGTCGGCGCGGCGAAATCCGTTCCCGTATGTGCGCGTTTGACCTTGAAAACCGGATGCAAACGCCCGGGGTTGAAATTGGACGAAACGCGCGAAAATTCAAGCGGCGCCCGCAAAAATGCTTTTTTGCTGCTCTCGCCTTTAGCGTTATAGTAAGCGGCGTCCGTCAGCTCGTTATTTTCCGCCTGCCACAAGTACGCCGAATATTCTTTGCCCTGATTGATGAATTCCACCGCAAGAATTTTGCCGCTGCCGACCAACTCGCCGTCAATATAAGTCATCTCATAAACAACCGAAAAAGAATCGCCTTGCCGCAAATCGTGATAAAAATCGATTTCGCCGCCCAGCACATTCGCCATCGCAATGGTGACGGCATCGGGAATACCGGCACGATCAGCCGCGCCAAATAACGAAGAGCGGATGTTGCCGACACGCTGCTCGCGGCGCACTTCCAGTTCCGGCCGGATGATTTTTGCCTGCAATGCGTTATCTTCGCGGGAAATGACCAGCATCTCTTCCAACGACATCAAAAAACGCAATTCGCGCAACCGCCCCTCATCGCTTAACGCCAAGCGCAAGCCTCGCCCCGGGCGCAGCTTATACAACGGACGCGCCGCAACATCCGAAAGAATGAATTTGTGTACTTCGGGATCGTTCATCCCGGCACGGGATAAAACATTGCTGATAACGTCGCCACGCTGAATACGCTCTTCGCTCCAATACGGCGCGTCCGACGATCCGTTCACAGATGCGTCCAGCAACGGCAAATCCGCAGGCAGCGGCAGCATTTCGATTAATGTCGTTGTGGGAATTTTTTCCGGCGTTTCACTCGGTACAAAAGCAAACGCGGCAACACAGGAAAGGCCCAGGAAAAAAACAGTAAGTGACGGCCAATGCGAAATAAAACGTCGCCAAGAAGAAATCATCAACATGATTCCCTTTACTGTCCGCTCTTCCATTACAATATCCGAATCCTGTCTTTGTCTGTTATTCCAAAATCCTAAACATTCTAAGCAAAAACAGGCGAGAGATCAACCTGTATTCCTTTTGGTTACGACAGAGTAAACGTTTTATAGGCATAAAAATGACGGAAGCTGAAATTGCGCATCAGATTGAAGTGTTCAAACGAGGCGCGGATGAACTGCTCATTGAAAAAGAGCTGATTGCCAAGCTGAAAAAAGGCAAACCCTTGCGCATCAAGGAAGGCTTTGATCCGACCCGACCCGACCTTCATCTGGGACATACGGTGCAATTCAACAAACTGCGCCAGCTGCAGGAGCTTGGCCATCATATTATCTTTTTGATCGGCGATTTCACCGGCATGATCGGCGATCCCTCCGGACGCAATATAACGCGCCCGCCGTTGACGCCGGAAGAAGTGCTGGTCAACGCCAAAACTTATACCGACCAGGTTTTCCTGATTCTCGACCCGGAAAAAACCGAAGTCGCGTTCAACTCCAAATGGCTGTCCGCGCTGGGGGCGGAAGGCATGATTCGCCTGGCGTCGCATTACACCGTTGCCCGCATGCTCGAACGCGACGACTTTGCCAAACGCTTCCACGGCAACCAGCCGGTCGCGGTTCATGAATTTCTATACCCGCTTTTGCAAGGTTACGATTCGGTCGCGCTAAAGGCCGATGTTGAACTGGGCGGCACCGACCAGAAATTCAATCTTCTGGTCGGGCGCGAAATTCAGAAAGCCTTTGGTATCGAACCGCAATGCATTTTGACACTGCCGCTGCTTGAAGGGTTGGATGGCGCCAACAAAATGTCAAAATCGCTCGACAACTATATCGGCATTACCGACGCGCCTCAGGACATGTTCGGCAAAATCATGTCTATTTCCGATACGTTGATGTGGCGTTACTACGACCTGATCTCGTTCCGTAGCATTGAAGAAATCAAGCAATTCAAAAAAGAAACAGAAGGCGGCCGCAATCCTCGTGAGCTAAAAGTATTATTGGCCCAAGAAATTGTCGCCCGCTTCCACTCCAAACAAGCCGCGGAAGATGCCGCCAAAGAGTTTGACGCCCGCTTTCGGCATGGCGCATTGCCCGACGATATCCCCGACATGACTTTACACAACGGCGGCGCCGATATGCCTGTCGTACAAATCGCCAAACAAGCCAATCTGGTGCCGTCCACATCGGAAGCGCTTCGCCTGATTCAACAAAAAGGGCTCAAGGTGGATGGCGATGTCGTCAGCGACAAATCGCTGGCGATTGCCGCGGGAAAAACTGTCGTCATTCAAGCAGGCAAACGTCGCTTCGCTCGGGTCACCATCAGATAAGCGAATCGCTCTGGTTTTTCGGGACAAGATCAAGATCCGGGGATCGGGGCATTTCTTTTTATAATAACTTAAATATTTGGTAATTTTTCTGGTTTTAACCAGAGCGATAAAAAACTTTCATTATCATTTATTACAGCTACACAGTTATTTATAAACTCAACTGCATTACCTTTTTTCTTAGGATCACCTATACATACCCAACCCGTTTGAGTATTTATATAAACAGGTAATTTTTTCTCACTTACACCATAAGCAAAACCATGCTTTAAATCACATTCTATTTTCAATATACCTTTCTGAAATTCCGGAGGAGGATAATCTGACTTCATTGATCTATCTAATCTGTCAAATATTGTGCAAAAGTGCACCAGGTTGTGAGGTGATTATGGTGCAAAAATGCACCACTCCTTGCTGAATATAAGAGACTCCGAAGATTTCC
>QMCD01001028.1_pt1 | contig 18070 bp, 26 predicted proteins | sample 1821841 | NCBI WGS metagenome assembly QMCD01 (sample SAMN01991225, study PRJNA193472) | Termite gut metagenome, whole genome shotgun sequencing project. | isolation source: worker | host: Macrotermes natalensis
CTGGCGCATTAATAGACTGTTAAAATTAAAACCAATAATCAAATCTTCTTGAACGCCAGCCATTATCAGTTTTTTCTAATATAATATCATATACTTCTACAGTATCGTCTGAATAATTAGAAATATATTCAAAAGCAATTAAATCATCTTCTTTGCTTGAAAGTTTAAAATATCCATCAACAACACCATTCTTACTACCTCTGTCACCTAAGCGTGTATATATTTCACTGTCAACTACTATAAATCTCTTTAGCCAACCATCGTCATAATTAATAATTTCCTCTGTAGATTCATTTGTAAAGACTGAAAGAAGGTATTCATAAAAACTTTTATATGTTGAAAGATATGCATATTCACTCTCTCCGACATCTTTAATATAAAAGTCTTTGCTTAGAGAATAATTATCATCGTTGTCTTTCCATAGATAATGAATCGATTCAGGTTGTTCATCTAAATTATGATTTGTGGTTGCAAACCAATCAATGCCATAAACCATTATTAATGCTTTTATAAACAACTCATATTGTTCTTCATTAAGAAAATCCAATTCATCTTTTAACGAAAAAAAATAATCATAATTACCACTATTTTTTAATTTTTCTATGTCTAATTCATATTCAACAGAAACATACTCTATTATAATAGCTAGCCGAATATGCCTATAATAGAAACCCGCCAAATAGCGGGTTTTTTATATTTATAGGAGGAAAACCAATATGTCAAATGAACAAGCTTATGAAGTTATCAGTAAACACATTTTCATAGCATCATTCCGATATAGCGAAGATTTTAAACCCATTATTATCCTCGCAGATGACATCGAAACCGCAAGAATGAAGGCTAAAAAACATTTTGGGATTGATGTAGCCGTGTGGCCGCCAAGCAAACTCGAAAGCTCTGATATTTTAGAAGTTTAAGGGGGAACAAATGTATGCAAAAACGTATTGAAGATATTCGGCAAAAAATATCAGCCTTGCCTGCTCGGACGAAATGGGATAAAGGTGTAAGAGGCTATGCTAAAGAATTGTTCGATGATTATATCAACAGTTTGAACATCAAAGATGGAACAATTCGGATTGGTAAAATCACCGAAGCAGACCTGCTCCGTGGAGCGAAGGACTGGGGACAGTACAGCTGGAGCTGTCTCTCAGAAGTGGACAATGCTATTATCTGCGAGAGGTTATGTAATAAAGCAGAGATTCGTAAAACAAATAACGGTGAATTTCGGTTAAACCCTAACGAGGATTGGCGCGATGTTCGAGCAAGAGCGTTATCCCAAGCTGCGCATCTCGTTCTTAATGCGGTGAATAGGAGGGATGAGCATTGTTAGATTTAACACCATTCAGCAATGGTAGCGATAAGTTTTATGCTTACTCCTTTGGTTCGTCTCGTATAGGCGTGTACACGAACGGTGTTAAGTATGTGGCTGATGAGTGTAAAGCGTACTGGTACATCGACCTGATTATGAGTTACCAGACCATGAAGTTCAAATCCAAGAACCCGTTCCAAGTGTGGATTCTTAAAAGCGACGATAAAGGCGGTGCGGTCGCTATCTGTGAGGATGGTAACAGTAACCACATTTTAACACAAAAAATCGAGTTTACTAATTTTCTGTTTAATGAAATCGAAGATGGCGAACTAAAAATGTGGTTTACAGATGAGACGCTGTTTTTACCATGTGAGTATTAAGAGGGAGGTAGAAATATGAGTCTTGCTGAAATTCTTCAAAAGTATTTCAAATGTAAAAACCCTTTTCTAAAAAAGCGGCGTGTTGTTGGGCATTGGTCGGATGGCGAATCGGACTACGAATATCTAACTCACTCAGGCGGTAAAGCTTACGGACAATTAGTAGGTCTTCTGTACGACCTTAAAAAGCTAATCGGTTCTGACTTTGATGCGAACGAATATGTCGAATACTTAGATAGCATAGTAACCGACGGTGAACAATATTAGGAGGAATAAGAGTATGAAACCAACAGGCATTATCAGACGGATTGACGACCTTGGACGAATTGTAATTCCGAAAGAAATACGGCGCGTTCAGTGCGTCCGAGAGAACGACCCGATAGAGATTTACGCCACGGATGAGGGAATCCTGCTCAAAAAGTACGACAGCACGAAAAGTATCAAGGGTTTGATACAGGAATTAGAAGAAATCGTACTTGACGCGCATGAACTCGAACAACGACACACTCTGCTTGGAGTGATAAAAGATTTTAAAACAGCTCTGTGTAACGAAAGGAAGGAGTAATGTATGAAAAGCACCACCGCTTCTGCAATAGTCAACACCGCCATGTGGCTCGGTGTTAGTGCTGCAGTAATAGTCGCTTTGCTATTGACTCAGCGACTCGCTGTATTTTGGTTTTATCTTATACCAGCATTTTGCGGAGATGTCATGAATATAAGGGGGCATCACAATGATTAAGAATTTTACTCCGCGACTGTATGAGGGGTTTAATTCCCTTCCCACCTATGTTGGGAATGCACAAACATTTACGCTCATTGCTGATATACCGGAGGGTTATACAATAACTCTCGCAAGGTTGACAGTGGGTGAATCAATCAGCGCGGGGAATCCATTAGCACACGCATTGTTTGAGAGTTATACGCACCACGGAGAAAGAATGAAAACTGCGAGAACTCGAGTAAGCGGATATGACAGGGAGTTTATCGCTGTAAAAAACGCCATGATTGACGCAGGAGTGGAATTTTACCCTGTTTTGTCAAGCCCTTGCGAAACAATTCTGCGCTCGTTGGGTGAGTGGTTTATGGTGCAAAACCCTGAAATAACAGCGTTTTCGCTTGTGTCACAAAGATGTCATTGACATGACATAGGAAAAGGAGTACAATGATATTATCGAAAAATATAACTATACCGATGCAACTCAGACTTGAAATACGAAAAAGGTGCAATTTCTTCTGGCTGAGGGACATCCGTGAGGTGGACATTGAAACTTGTTGCGCTAAATGCTTCATTGGAGCAAAAGATAATCGCATTTATTACGGAACGCTGTACAAATCAAAGGCAGTTGTAGACATCATTGTCAATCAACACCCAAAAGCGAAAGCTTATTATCTTTGTGGTTTAAGTGATGGATTTAAGTGGGAACTTAATACGCACGTTGCTTTTGTTCCGGACAGCGAATCAAATATCCACATAGAAAACGACAGAATCAAGCTTGATATTACAAACGCAAGGCGCATCCATTTTTGGGATTACACGCCTAATCCTCCCGGCTATTATTCACAGCAGCAAAGAACTTGCCGCAACTGGATATTCGCAAACTATATCAAGGATGGTATGCCGTTATGATTATAAGTGCAAGCAGACGAACTGATATTCCGGCATTATTCTCCGATTGGTTCTATAACTGTGTTGGGAAAGGATTTGTCCTCCTTAGAAACCCATATAACCCGCTACAAGTCGGGCGTGTAACACTCACGCCCGACAAAGTAGACGGGTTCGTATTTTGGACAAAGAATGCCGCTCCGATGTTGGAACGTATTCATGAACTGGAAAAGTTTAAGTATTATTTCCAATTCACTATTACACCGTATGGACGCGACATCGAGAAAAATATTCCGGATAAGAACGAAGTCATAATTCCGGCATTTAAGAAAATCGGAGTAAATAAAGCCATTTGGAGATATGACCCCGTTTTCATAAATGAGAAATACACAGAGGAATATCATATCAAAGCGTTCACGACAATTGCTGAATCACTGGAAGGATACACCAGCAAAGTTGTATTGAGCTTTGTGGATTCATACCGAGGCGTTGACTTGCGACCGCTTAATATTCAACAATTGTCATCGGAACAACTAAGAGAACTTGCACAGGAGCTGGCGTGTATAGCCGCTTCCCACGGTATGGAACTCTCGGCTTGCGCCGAGGATTTAGGAATTGCTCAATCCTGTTGTATTGATGGCAAGATGTTCGGAGTAATAAAACAAAAAGACCGTAATCAGCGAGGTCTGTGCGGTTGTGTGGAGAGCGTTGACATCGGTTCGTACAGCACTTGTGGAAATGGCTGTGCGTATTGCTACGCAAACCACTACGGCTACGTTCAAGCCGCACCAGATGTCGATTCGGACATCTTGGGACCACCCCTGACGGGGAAAGAGACAATTAAACAACGGAATTAATGGATGGGGGTAACACCTCTGCTCTTAGAGCTAAGGGTGTTACTCCCATCTTTTTTTATATGTTTAAATTTAGGAGGACAAACATGGAGATAATTTATAAACGTGTCGATGAAATCAAAGAGTATGAGAGCAACGCTCGGCGCAATGACGCGGGTGTGGCAAAAGTCGCAGAGAGCATCAAGGAGTTCGGATTCCTCAACCCGATTACGATTGATGCGAACGGCGTCATCATCTCAGGTCACACACGTTTAAAAGCTGCTATTCAATTGGAACTCGAAGAAGTCCCTTGCATCGTTCAGAATTTGTCTGAGGAAGAAGCCAAACTTGCTCGTATAATCGACAATAAGAGCCACGAGTATTCAACATGGGATGTTGGCAAGCTGCATAAAGAACTTGACGGCATAAATCTTGAATTTAAAACTACTTTCTTCACGCCGAACCGTGACCGTAAGTTTTTCAAGGACAATAAGTTTCTTATATTTGGCAACAACGAATTGCCGATAACGGAAGACGAATATAACCGTATGAGAGCGATTTATGATGCATACCTCAATAAAAATAAAACCTATTTAGGTTTTGTTATGTTTCTGACTGGGGGTAAAGACGAATGAATATTAGAGAAATATCAACCGCACGGCTGAAAGAATATGAAAACAACCCTCGTAACAATGACTTGGCGGTTGAAAAAGTTAAATACAGCATTGAACGTTTCGGTTTCCTTTTCCCAGTTATTATAGATGTTAATTATGTCATAGTTGCTGGGCATACAAGAGTTCGCGCCTGCCGCGAACTAGGTATACAAACTATTCCCTGCATCGTCGCGGACGAATTGACTGAGGAACAAATTAACTTTTTTCGTCTTGTTGATAACAAAACGAGCGAATATAGTGACTGGGATTTTGAAAAACTCAAAGAGGAGCTTTCGGTTGTTGACTTAACGCTCGATGAAAACCAATTACTGCTCGAACGCTTTGAATTAAGCGCAGAGGTTTTTGACATTGACGCTGAACAAGCTGAGATAAAGATTCCTTCATTTAACTTTATGGGAGTTAATGACAAACCTAAATCTTCAACAGAAAATAAGCCAACAGTCCGTACTATTCAAATTACGGATGATAATAGCGATGAATCGTATGTGGAAATAGATTATCCCGAACCTATGCAATCTTCTTTTTCTGCTGAGCCTTCCCCCAGCGGAATGGACATTGAAATACCCGTGACAGAAAGTATTGAAGAACCGAAGAAATCAAAAGCGATATTGTCGTTCTGTCAATTCAGATTCGGCGATGTTGCTTTCTTCATTTCGCAAGTTGAGCTTGACAGACTGAACAAGATGTATACGGAGTACATAGACTCCGGTGCAATTTTAGAAGGCAGTTTCGCAAATTATCTTCTGAAGGGAGTTGAGACCCGTGATTGATTTTATAGAAAAAGTACCTATCAACGACATTACCGGGTCTGAATACAACCCCCGCGCCATTACAGAAGAAGCATTAGCTTCGTTGCAGTATAGTATTCGCCGATTCGGGATGGTAAAGCCGTTAATTGTTAACGCTTCCAACAATGTTATTACAGCGGGGCATCAACGTAAGAAGGCTGCTTCAGCAATAGGGTTGTCTCACCTCCCGTGCATTAAGATTAACAGTCCTAACTTGCAGGATGAAATACTTTTCAATCTTATGCACAACTCAATCGAGACAAGTGAAACGACAGTGTGCCTTGAAGAATATAATGTTGGAGGGTATTTTTATTGCCCATCCACTAAAATCAAGATTAATAGCGAACCTAAGAATGTCCTTATCTGCTCCGAGATAACAAAATTAATGTCTAGGTACGGAGAATGGGGCAGTGTTGTCACAGACGGTGACGGTAATATAATTTTAAATGCAGAATATGCCTACTGCTCGAAGAAACTTGGTTATGGCGTTTTATGTTATGCTATTTCAAACGAAGAAGTAGCGGAGTTTCTCGCTTGTATGGGTGTGGAATATGGTAAATATAACTTTGACAATCTTGGGGTTCAGACATATCACCAATTCTTGGCGCAACCGAAGCGATTGAGTACGGATGGCAGACAATCTAACACCTCAATTTTATACGAAAAGCATTTAATACCACGAATCAAAAAAACCGACAGTATTATAGACATTGGCGCGGGTCGAATGGCATATGTTAAGCTGCTCAAATCAAAGGGGTACAATATGCATGCCTACGAACCTTCGTTAATGGTTAAAGGTGCGAATAAACTGGACATGAAAGGCATTATCGCCAACATTTTAAATGCGGAGAGACAAGTCAAGACAAATGGTTTGTTCGATTGGTGCGTATTGGAAGCAGTTATAAATTCTGTTGTGGATGATGAGTTTGAGAAAGCGGTATTAACTGCTTGTAACGCTGTACTGAAGTCCTCAGGTACGTTGATTACCTGTACACGAAATCTCGCGTATATAGAAAAGGCATACGATAAAACGAAGTTGTCTGCCGGTGCCGGCGACTGCTTATGGTATCTTGACGATAAAAATTATACGCTGGGTGTTACAAATGGCATTGTCTTCAAGCAGAAGTTTCACACCAAAGAGAGTTTTATTTCATTGCTTGAAAATTACTTTGATAACGTCGAGGTGTTATCCTGTACGGCTGGGTATATTTACTGTGCATGTTCATTGCCGAGACAATTATCAGAGGAGGTTTACAACGAATACCTCGAAAAGGAGCTGAACATCGAATACCCGAACGGCTTCAAGCACAATAAGCATAAGGGGCTGATGGACGCGTTAATCTTAAAGGCGGCGGAGAGATATGGATAATGCGAAAAAGCAGAAAGACCTATTTGAAAAATGGGTTGAGAGTGGCGAGGTAGAGAATAATCTAGCTGTCGCGCAGTCTTTGTCGATGCAGGGTCAGTCTATGACGCAAATAGCCGACCACTTCGGCATTGCTAAAAGAACTCTCCAATACTTGCAGAAAAAGCATCCGGCTTTAGAGAAAGTAATAAAGTCCGGTCGTTTTTCTGTAGTAGCGATGTGTCAAAACAAGCTTATGGAGAGGGTATCGAACGGCGATACAACCGCTATTATATATGCTTTAAAAGTTTATGGCGGTGAATTTTTCAACGACCGTAAAACAATAAAAGCTGAAATTGCAGGAACACCGCTTTCGGTTCAGCCACAAGTCCAAATCTACCTGCCAGAAACGGATTTGGAGGTAGGTGGCGATGGCGAGAAAAAGGAATGAAGATACCAGTAAACCCTTGATAATCCGACCGCAGAGAGGAAAACAGGAAATGTTCCTTCGCTCATGCGCCGACATAAGCATATACGGCGGCGCGGCGGGCGGCGGCAAAACTTACGCTCTTCTTCTCGAATGTTTACGTAATATCAATTACAAGCATTTTGAGGCTGTCATATTCAGGCAATCAAGACCACAAATAATGAGTGCAGGTGGCTTATATGCCACTAGCCAAGAAATCTATCCGCATTTAGGCGCAACAAGCGTTTTAACTCCAAACGTCCAATGGCGATTTGGGTCAGGTGCAAAAGTTACTTTCGCTCACATGTACTACGAAAAAGAAAAATATAATTGGCAAGGTTCACAAATTCCCTTACTTATGTTCGATGAACTGGTTCACTTCACAGAGAGCCAGTTTTTCTATATGTTTTCAAGAAACCGCTCTACATGTGGGGTTAAACCCTACATCAGGGCAACGTGTAACCCTGATGGCGAAAGCTGGGTTGCAAGGTTTATTGATTGGTGGATTGACCCAGAAACAGGGTATGCCGACGAAAGTAAATGCGGAAAACTAAGATATTTTATTCGGCGCAACAACATCATTCACTGGGCGGACACTCCACTAGAACTTTATGAAACTTTCGGCTTATACACACAAGAAGATAAGGAGGAAATTAAGTCGCTTTCTTTTATCAGCGCAAAACTTACTGATAACGAAGCGATGTTAAAACACGACCCCGGATATATCGGAGCTTTAAAAGCTATGTCTGAGTTTGACCAAGAACAACTGCTTCATGGTAACTGGAAAATCAAACGTTCAGCGGGGCATTACTTCAAACGCTCAAAGGTTGGACAAATGCTCTCGGTAATACCGTCTGATATTGTCAAATGGGTGAGAGCGTGGGATTTAGCCGCCAGCACACCAGGTGAAAATGATGATACGGAAGGAATGCCGCAGACTAAACGACGCAACGGTTACGATGACGACAGCGCGTATACAGCCGGCGTATTACTGGGAAAGCGTCGTAACGGGCGAACCTTCGTTGCTGATGTCATCAATGTACGAGAAAATGGTGCGGATGTACGTAAACTTATCTTAAATACAGCCGCTAGCGATAATGCTCTATATGGTAACGTGACGATAAGACTTCCGCAGGACCCCGGTCAAGCCGGAAAAGACCAAGCGCAGAGCTTCGTGCGTATGCTTGGAGGCTTCACAGTAACAACTTCTCTTGAAAGCGGAGACAAGATTACTCGCGCTGAACCTTTTTCATCACAGTGGCTTGCGGGGAATGTCGATGTAAGAACTGCCGAATGGAACGACGAATATTTCAGACAATTAGAGAACTTTCCGGTTGGTAAGCTGAAAGATATGGTTGACGCGTCGGCAAATGCTTACTTAGAACTGGAAACAGGAAAGCCGGAGTTCGGTTTTTCATTTTGAAGTGAGGTGAAAAATGAGACTATTCAATATAAATGTCGGAAAGAAGAAAACGCGGGACGACTACCGCAATAATCGTGATAGTTTTGTTTCGCGCTGGGCGCGACCACCCTCTCTTAATACTGCGGAGTGGCTTGCGATGTTTTCAAAAAGTCCGCGTTTAGCGGTTGTCGACCGGATAGCAAGCGACCTTGCAAACGTTGAAGGACGATTGTTACAAGTCAAAGAGGATGGTTCAGAAATAGAACTGACAAACCACCCTTTTCTTGATTTCATGGCGCAACCCAACCCACTTTACGAAATGACAAGTTCTGCTATATGGCGGCTGCATGAAATATATCTTATGCTTGTTGGCGAAGGATTCTTTCTGATTGAGCGTGGTGAGGATGGGCAACCCCTTGAATTATGGAATGTGCCGCCCCACTGGGTAAAAATGACCCCATATATGGGTAATCCTAATTACCTCATAACCACAACTGGGGGATTGATTAGGAATGTTCCGGTAGATGATATGTTCGTTATGAAACAGCTTAATCCACTTGACCCGTTTATGCGTGGGTTGGGAATTGCTGAAAGCATTGCCGATGAAGTAGAGATAGATGAATATGCAGCGAAGTTTCAGAAACGATTCTTTTATAATGACGCCACTCCGCCTGTTGTTTTTAGTATGCCTGACGCTACATCTGAACAACGCGATGCTTTTATGGCACGTTGGAATCAAAAACATAAAGGAGTTGGAAACAGTCACAAAGCTGCGGCGCTTACAGGGAATGTTACTGTACATGAATTAGGCAGTAATAGCGGCAAAAATCTCGGTTTTATGGAGAGTCGAATAGCTATGCGTGATGCGGTTCTTGAACATTTTGGTGTGCCGCGTGAAATAATGGGTATAACCGAAAACAGTAATCGTGCAACAGCTGATTCAGCGCAGTATATCTACGCCAAAAACGTATTGACTCCCCGAATAAGAAACCGGGAAGAAGCAATAAATAAGCAATTACTACCTTTATTCGGAAGTAATCTCGTGTGGCGTTACAATGCCGTTATTCCTTACGACAAGGAGTTTGACAAATCTAAAGCTCTTGACGGTTATAAAGAAGGGCTTATCACTAAAAACGAGGGGCGAAAATTAATAGACCTTCCGGATGTAGAAGGCGGTGATGTATATAAAACATCTATTAATGATTTGTTTATGAGTAAAAGTGATGACCCTGCCGCAGTTTCGCAAGCTCTGTTACAGGAGCCAAATTATATAGAAGAAACGGAGGACGAGATATTCGAAGTCGGGAGTGAATACGGTGAGAAAGCAAAACGTGTAAACCTGTCTGCTGCACTCCGCAAAGAAGACCAAGTATCGCGGGAAGATGCACGTCTTTTTGAAGTGGCGGTTATTCGTCATTTTGTTGAACAGCAATTTGAAATCAAAAGGATATTAGGATTAATCACTAAAGAGGTAGTTCCTCCTGCGCTCTCATCATTATCACGGTTTTTGCGGCAAGATGGAACGCTTGACCCCGAGGCATGGTCTGTCTTAACAGAAGCAGACCAACAGGTTTTTACAGACGGTGTAGCATCAGGATTGCTCGACTGGGGAAACGAATCAAAGAAGTTAAATGAAGCATTTAAACCATTATGGAAAAAAGCTTATGACGACGGAGCAAAAATCTGCGAAGAAAGCTACGGTCTGTTTGGTATATCACGTCCTGAATTCACAAATGCGGCTAAGATTAATGGTGGCAAACGCATCGTAGGCATTGAGCAAACAACAAAAAACAATATCTCAAATATTATTTCAAGAGGTATAGCTAACGGTATAAGCCAAGCCGAGTTAAAGGAATCAATCATATCCGAAATGGGTGTTTCTAACGCGAGAGCGAAAATTATTGCAAGGCAAGAAACAGCCACTGCTCTTGCAACCGGACAGTTTGATATGATGAGAACTGCGGGGGCGGGTACAAAAACGTGGCATCACAGACCGCAAAAAAATCCCCGTGATGGAACTCATGGCAAGCCTAACCACATCGCCTTAGAAGGTGAAACAGTTCCGATAGATGCTAAGTTCTCTAACGGATTGAAATTTCCAAGAGACCCAGATGACCCGCGTCCGGAAGAGATTATTAACTGTCGGTGCTATATAACCTATGACGGTTTTTAATACATTTTTACTCTGATGGAAGGAGGTAGATATTATGTTGGTTACACGAGCAAAAGTGGAATTCGCAGCGAAAACTCTTGGAGTGAATTTTAATACCGCAGACTTTACATTGGATGATTTTTTACGGGGAATGTCTGTCGAATTAGAACACGGAAAGATTAACTTCGTTACAAATTTCACAGATAATGACCTAGTAAAAACAGCAAAAATCGTACTTGCTCATATGATTGAGTCCCCGCGATATTATGATGAGAAAATTGGGTTGGAAACGCGAGAATCTTTTCTTGGAAAATCTGTTAAATCCAGCGAAACCGCAAGAGAGCATAAGGCGTTTAAATTCATGTTAGAAAACGTGGATGAAAACGGTGAGTTTACCGGGTATGCTTCGGTTTACGGGAATGTAGACGACGGCGATGACATCGTTGAGAAAGGTGCGTTCGCGAAAACTATTAAAGAAGACTTCGACCGCATTAAGATACTCTTGCAACACAACGCATATGAGCCGCCGATTGGCAAACCAATTGAATTACGCGAAGATGAAAAAGGTCTTTTTATCCGTGGCAAAATCAGTAATACTCAAAAAGGTCGCGATGTTTTAACACTACTTAAAGACGGTGTCCTTAAAGAACTATCGATTGGATACGATGCTATCGTTTTTGAGATTGATGAGCAAACAGGTATACGACATTTGAAAGAATTAAAGTTATGGGAAGTTTCAATTGTTACTTGGGCGATGAATGAACTGGCAAGAGTCGAAGATGTTAAAACATTGGTAGATGTGCTAAAAACCGAAGCAAAGAACGGTAAAATTACCCGTTCTCGGTTGGACGCATTGAAACCTTTCATAGCTGTGGTTCGGGAGTTGGCTGATATTCTCAGTCCATTTTTAGAACCTTTGCCGACAACAGAACCAGTAACACAAGACAATATCAAAAAAACCAAGCAAATAAAACAATCCGGGATAATTTTTGAAATTATCCCAACAAAAAACAGGAGGTAGTATTATGCAACTAACACAGGAACAGCTCGCGGAGCTTATCGCAAAAGTTTTAGCGAACCTCGACGAAAAACGTAAAGCCCTTAAAGAAGACGGTGGGGACGTTGGCGCTATCAGCGTCGAAGACATCCTTGCCGAAGTCGCAAACATCATAGGTGAAATTGGTGAACCTGATGGGGAGATCGAACCCAGTGCCGCTAAATCCGAAGAAAACGACGGTGCCGACGACGGCGCAGTTCCTCCTGAGCTTATCGCCAAGATTATCGAAGCAATTGAAGGTGTGAAAGCCGCTAAGCCAGCAACACATCAGAAGCAATCCGAAACTCAACAGATGCAATCTGAAACTCATCGTAAATATGCTAATCTTTTCCTCTCGACCGGTGCAAGCCGTGATGGTGAAAAGACGAGCGAGTTCAAAACCCGTATTGCATCAATGCCGGCTCCGGAACGTCGTAAGACAGCGTATGGAATGTTCGGGCGTGCAGTGAAGTGTATAAATGCTGCAAGTGGTGATGCCGAAAGAGCGGCACATACCGCAGAGCATAAGTTTGCGGATGCCGAGATGGCGCGTGAGTTTAAAGCATTGTCCGTAACCGTTCCCAGCGATGGTGGTTATCTTGTTCCGGAAGTCTACGCGAACGAAATAATTGAACTGCTGTACCCCACAACAATAATTTACAGCCTTGGCGCAAGAAAGTTAGGCATGGCAAACGGCAACCTCAATCTCCCGAAGATGAAAACAGGCTCCCGTGCTTTGTTCACAGGTGAGAACCGAAACAGCAGCAAGAGTACGCCATCCTTTGGTAACCTAAAGCTATCCTCAAAAAAGCTTACTGCTCTCATCCCTATGAGCAATGACCTTCTTCGCTCAACCAACTTTGACAATGATGTTATAGTTGGTCAGGATATCACAAGGCAGATGGCTCTTGGCGTTGACTACGGTGCGCTGCTTGGTACAGGCGGAGAGTTCCAGCCTCTTGGAATCATCAATAACAAAAAGGTGCTGAACATCGATGTATCGGCTCTCGAGGCTGTATATTCAAGTCCTGCCGGCTTATTGACTGCTGCTTTTCCAAACTACATTGTGGCAGCCGTCCTCAAAAATAATGTGTATGCCGATGGTTTAGGCTTCGCATTCAACACGAGCGTTGAACAGTATTTCAAATCCCTGCGGGATGATGTGGGTGGCTTTATTTTTGCTAAAGAGATGAACGAAAACAACACTCTTGCCGGCTATCCTTATAAAGCCACAAATCTATTAGCGACGACAGGCGGTAAGACACAAATCATCTTTGGTAACTGGAACGATCTTATTATCGGTGAACAGGGCGCACTTGAAATTGAAACAAGTCGTGAAGGTTCTTGGACTGATGACGCCGGTAATCTTGTATCTGCTTTTGAGAACGACCAAACCCTTATCAGGGCTATCAATAATGTAGACACAGGTCTTCGTCATGATGAGAGCTTTGCGGTAGCTACTAAAGTTGCCGTTCCCGTCTAAATTAGGAGGTAAATGATATATGAAGCGTGAATTACTTCAAAATGTTATAGTGCAGCCCTATACTTCTGGTACTGCGATTGAGAGAACTGGGTTTCTTTCAGCGATTCTCGCTGCGGTAATCGGCACCGCAGGCGAACTGGTTGTAACCGCTACACACAGCGATGACGGCACAACCTTTGTCGCAGTGACAGACCGGCTCGTATTCCCTGAAAAGTCGTCAAAAGATGGTGTTCTCACAACCGATGCTTTCGCTGTCGGAGATGTTTGCAATATAGACATTGACATGATAGGTCTTAAAGATTTCATCAAATTCGAGGTTTCAGGTGCCGCCGCCGCGGATACCACACTTGCAATCGTTATCGGCGATAAAAACGAGCAGCCAGTATAGGAGGTAACAAAATGCCAAGAGTATACAAGGATTTAAAACCGTCTTCAAACAAGGCGGTTACTCCCGCAAAAGAAACTAAGGAAAAACCTTCAGCTCCTGATAAGGACGGCAAGAAGAAAGAAGATGGCGGGAAATAAAATCCCGCCTTGTTTTTTAGGAGGTCTTTATGCTTTCGGATAACGCTTTAACTACCCTCTATAGAATGAAGATGATGCTGGGCTTATCAGATGTCATCGATGAACGGGTAGATGAAATAGTAACACTGCTGATAAACAAAGCTTCATCTTGGGTTGAGCGTCAAACCGGTAGGCATTTAGGTAAAAACATCTACCTACAACGATATGACGCAGATGGACAACAGGAACTTGTCACGATAGAATACCCAATTGTGGACGTGGCTTTTATTAATGAAGAAGGCAAAATCGTCCCGCCGCATCTGTACGATTATATGCAATCAGGTAAGGTGGGTGTTATCTATCGTGATGATGGTTGGTTGAAAGCCGGGTATCGAAAAGGATTATCATATGACATCATAGCAATAAAAAGGATAATTGAAATCAAATATACCGCGGGTTATGTGCTGCCTAAAGATGCAACCGAAGACAACCCGCAGACCCTGCCTGCCGACCTCGAAGGGCTTGTATGGGAAATAGTCTCGCAGGCTTATTCAAACCTGCAAAATGGTTCGCAAGGATTGAACTCTTTCTCAATTTCTGATGTGCGGTGGGAATTTGACAAATCAACACATCCTGAATGGACGCAGCTCATTAACCTTTATAGGAGATTCTAGCATGGGTATTGAAGGTATTTTAGCTGATTTTGAGAAGGTAGAAACAGCTTGTCGCGAAATGGAAAAGAACAAGATTTTGGTCGGCATTGTCGGAGAAGCGGACTCGGACGTATTGACAATCGCATATGCCCATGAATATGGCAATGGTAAGCTTCCTGAACGCTCGTTTATACGAGCAAGTTTCGATGCCGACCAAAATATTTTAAACAAAATCATATCCGGTGCGATAAACAACGTGCTGTCAAACAAAACAACACCAAATGTAGCCGCTGAATTAATTGGAGCGCAGTCCGCACAATTAGTACAGAATTTCATCGATGGCAATCGAGTAAAGCCGCAGTCGGATTTTACCAATAAAACGCAGCATACAACATTATACGAAACGGGTACGCATATACGCGACCGCATCGCATACAAGGTGGTGAATGAATAATGCCCTTTGCCGCACCTAGACTTCCAAGAGCGCTGTTGCACATATTAACTGTTTCAGACCGCGAGTTTGTGCGTGACCCTGCTAATGGCGGACAATACAAGCCTGTTGATACTGCTGTTAAATCTTTTTGGGGCGTTGTTCTTCCGTTGTCAAATTTGGATTGGAAACGGCTACCTGAAGGAATTTATACGCATAATTCACAAAAGCTCTATACTGACGACCCTGTTGTTATAAAACCCGGTCAAATAATTCGAGACACTTATGACGGACAATTATATACCATAACATCAGAACTGGCTCACAATACAATTCACCCCATGCTACGGTTCATCGTGGAAGGGGTTGTAAAAAAATGATGTTCATACAAGCTCGTAATCATATAATTTGCGCATTGGAAACACACATTGGCTGTCCGGTGAGTTTGGCGGAACAAATAGCTAATATATCGGATTTTCCATACTGCTACTACTCTGTCTTAACACCAAGAATATCTGACCATTATTTCGGTCTGCAAGAATTAAAATCAGTTCCGGATGGTTTTATAAGAACACGTTCTGAACAGGTATCAGCTACAATGTCATTCACATTTTGCAGTTCTAACCGTGAAACCGAAACAGGATATATTTTCGGTGAAGATGAAGCATTGATAATATCCGAAAAAGCACACGGCTTTTTCTTACTTAATGCCCACAATATACCGACTGAATACGGAGAAATCGTAGTTAACACCGTAGGTTCTGTAGCAAATAGGTCAGGTTTCCTCGTGGAAGATACTATCCGCCGTTATGGTTTTGATGTTAGATTCTCTTATGTACGAATTGATGAAATGCCAACTATCACAATTGAAAATCCGGGAAACACAATAGGAGACCCACACTCATAAAGGAGGAAAGCATATGGCAAAAGATGTAATAGTTGTCGTACAACGTGATGCGATACCCAAACAAAAGGAAAGCCTTGATATTCTTCTCGTATCCACCGCCGGTGATTATCCAGTGGGAGTATATCGGGATGTTCCAAGCGTTGAGGCTGTGTTTGGCTCTAATGGACCTTGTCCTAACTCAAAAGTAATTCGCAAAGCAACAACCTTACTCAACCAAGGAAAAACAACCCTCGCTGATACACTCGTCGGCAAATTTAAAATCGTAAGTTTTAACCCTCCGAGCGCATCACCTGCATCTGCCGCAGTACTCACTGTGGATTTTACAAACGATACATTAGTTACACCTATATCATCCGGCAGCGAGCTTTGGATGAAAATAGGCGGTGACGATAACGTTATTGTTGAAGCTACAGCAAACTCTTTAGTTGAAGACACAACACAACTTGCGTCCCTTTTCAATGGCACAAGCTTCACCAAAGGCGGCAAAACCTACACAGCCACGGTTAATGAAGCGGTAATCACCTATACAGCCACCACAGTCGGTTCGGCTGATTCAATTCCTAAACAGATTAACTTATGCACTGACGAGACTTTATCCAACGAAATTCTAATTGTGCCAACTATTTCCTTCTTGAATGGTTCCAACGCTATGACCGCGGCAGAGAGCTTGGTTAGAACGATTCAGAAATTCCAATCTGATATTGACAACGATTGGTATTATCTCATGTCGGACAGAGATGAGGATGATTACATTATAGCTTTAGCAAAATTCGCGGAAGCAAGTGAACCCACAGAAGCAGAACTAGGGGCTGGGGTTGAAGACCATCGTAAATTTTTCATGGGGCAGACCTATAATAAAGCCTTCGCAAGCCTGACAGCTCGTGCTGCAGCTATATACGCTGACGAGGACACTATCAACGAGGAACCCGACGCGTCCTACACGGGTAATGTAGCTCCTTTCTACCCGCGGAATGTTACGTGGAAGTTTAAGCGTCCACAGGACGGCAACGCTCCAACAAGCTCCGGAATCAAGCTTATAACGCTTCCAAAACTGACTGGAGGCGAGCGAGACCAACTGCTAGAAAATAATGTAAACTTCCTGACAGAAGAATATAAACGGCAGTACGTCAAAAACGGCACTTGTCTCAATGGTGAATTCATTGATGTTGTTCTCGGAGGGGATTGGGTAGCAAAACGAATGAGAGATTTACTTTACGATATTTTACTTTCCAATCCTAACATCGACTACGATGACGCGGGATTTGGACTTGTGTCCACAGCAGTATTACAGTCTCTCGCAGAAGCAGTTGACTTAGGCATTATAGCAAAAGACCCCGAAAGTAACACAGGGGTATATAGTGTTACTATACCCAAATATGCAGAAAGCACAGAAGACCAACGACGTAATCGGACAATGCCGGACATCACGTGGGAGGCGCTGCTCGCAGGAGCAATCCATCAAGTAAAATCAAAAGGTGCACTTCGGGCATCACTTTAAACAGGAGGTAGTAAAGTATGCTAGCTACATTCGACCCTATGAAAGTCAATGTGACATTTAATAACAAGCAGCTTCGTATGTTCGGGGATAGTTTGTTCACTCTATCCCGTGACGAAGCGGGTGTAACACTTAAAAAAGGTGTCAAGGGTGACAGCACTTATATCATAAATGCAAACAAAGCAGGGAAGCTCACCATCACCTTACAGCAAGAATCTCCCGATATTATTTTTATCGAACAGTGTGCCGAGAGGAATGTTAGGGCGAATCTGGCAATAACGGACGCCAATGATAGCGGAGGTGTGTTCTTTGCGCAAAACTGTATGGTTGAAAAATTACCTGATAAAGTAAGAGGTAAGGATGCCGGGGACGTATCAGTGGTATTTTTGATACCCGATGTAGTCATCCATAACTGATACATTTACTGATACATTGGGTGATACATTTCTTTTAATTCAATTATTAGACACGAAAAGAAAGATTAGAGAAAATAATTCAACCCAATGTATCAGTCTTGAATGTATCAATGTATCGCCCAATGTATCATCAATGTATCAGCGCAAACCCTTATAAATACAGTATTCTGTTAGTTTTGATACATTGATACATTTAT
>QMCD01002171.1_pt1 | contig 18066 bp, 10 predicted proteins | sample 1821841 | NCBI WGS metagenome assembly QMCD01 (sample SAMN01991225, study PRJNA193472) | Termite gut metagenome, whole genome shotgun sequencing project. | isolation source: worker | host: Macrotermes natalensis
GGGGTCGATTTCGGGCTGCTGGACAAGGACGGACGGCTCGTCGCACCGCCCGTGTGCTACCGCGATGCGCGCACGCAGGGGATGCTCGCCGCCACCGACCGTCTCGTTCCGCGTGGGGAGATGTATGCCGCCACAGGCATTCAGCAAATGGAGATCAACACGCTCTATCAACTACTCGCGACTCCTGCCGACGAACTCGCGCGGGCGTACAGACTGCTTTTTACCCCCGACCTTATCAACTATATGCTCACGGGCGCGGCGGCCAACGTGTATACCATCGCTTCGACGTCGCAACTTCTCGATGCCCGCAGTCGCGAATGGGCGGCGGGGATGATGGAACGGTTGGGGATTCCGCCCGGGCTGTTTGGGGATATCGTGCCGCCGGGGACGGTCGTCGGGACGCTGCCGGCGGGTGTGAGGGTGTTTGCCGTGGGTTCGCACGACACGGCGAGTGCGATTGCTGCCATTCCCGCCGGGGGCGACGACTGGGCGTTTTTGAGTTCGGGCACGTGGTCGCTTATGGGGGTCACGCTCGATGAACCTGTATTGACTGAACGTGCACGCCTCGGCGATTTCACCAACGAGGGCGGGACGGACGATAAGGTACTTTTCATGCGCAATATCACGGGCCTGTGGCTGTTGCAACGCCTGATGGCGGAGTGGGACATGCACGATTACGCCGTGTTGCTGGCCGAATGCGAGGCGTGCGAACCTTTCCGCAGCCTTGTGGACGGCGACGATGCGGCGTTTGTGAACCCTGCTTCTATGAGCGCGGCGATATGCGAATATTGCGAACGGAAGGGCCAGCCCGCGCCGCGCACACGCGGGGAATTCGTAAGGTGCGTGCTCGAATCGCTGGCGTTGAAATACCGTGAGGTGGCCTCGCAGATAGTGGAGCATACCTCTCGCCCCATGCGCCGCCTATATATTGTGGGCGGGGGGAGCAGGAACCGGCTGTTGAACCAGTGGACGGCCGATGCGCTGGGTGTCGAGGTGGTGGTCGGGATGGCCGAGGGGACGGCGATTGGCAATATTATGCAACAGGCGATCGCCGACGGTGCGGTGCGCGATTGGGCGCATGCGCATGATATCGTCTGCGCGAGTTTCCCGCCGGAGTCTTATATGCCCGGTGATGGGGCTGTGTGGGAGGCCGCGGCGGAGAGGGCAGAGAAACTAGTGAAATAAGGACAGGGCGGCGGCGAGCGTTAGCGAGCCGCACTCTTGCGTCCGGCAGGCAGGTCTGTGCGTTGGCGGGGCTGGCTTTAGACAGCCCTTGCGGCTCGCAGCCACCCCATGCGGAGGGCTGCGAGCCACTATGCTACACACGTCCCACCGCTGGCTGCGGGCCGAGAACTAAGCAGACCTTAACGGTCTGAGAACTAAGCAAAAGAATATGCGGCCGCGCTCCACGCGCGGCCGCCGATAACCACCGACATAAACCTTTATAAACACTAAAGAATATGAATAAACTTCTGCGCAACAACGGTGTGAACTACCTCGTGCCGTTCATTCTGATAACCGTCTGCTTTGCCCTGTGGGGTTTTGCGAACGACATCACGAACCCGATGGTAAAGGCCTTTTCGAAGATCTTCCGCATGAGCGTCACCGACGGCGCGCTGGTGCAGGTGGCGTTCTATGGCGGATATTTCGCCATGGCGTTCCCTGCGGCGATGTTCATCCAACGCTTCTCGTACAAGGCGGGCATCCTGCTGGGCCTCGGGCTATATGCCGCCGGGGCGCTGCTGTTCCTGCCCGCCGAGATGACGGGAAGTTACTATCCCTTCCTGTTGGCGTATTTCATTATGACGTGCGGGTTGTCGTTCCTCGAAACGAGCGCGAACCCTTATATCCTGAGCATGGGCAGCGAGGAGACGGCGACGCGACGCTTGAACCTCGCGCAGTCGTTCAACCCAATAGGGTCGCTGACGGGGATGTGGGTGGCGATGAAGTTCATTCAGGGCAAGCTGAACCCGATGGATTCGGCGGCGCGCGCCGAGCTTGGCGATGCACAGTTCGAGGCGCTCAAACATGCAGATCTCCAGGTGCTTATCACGCCCTACATCGCCATCGGGGTGGTGATCCTCATCATGTTCCTGCTGATCAGGTTCTACCGCATGCCGCGCGAGGGCGAGCGTTCGCACAAAGTGGAGTTTTTCACCACGCTGCGGCGTATCTTTTCGATCAGGCGCTACCGCGAGGGGGTGGTCGCGCAGTTCTTTTATGTGGGTGTGCAGATCATGTGCTGGACGTTCATAATACAGTACGGCACGCGGATATTCATGGAACAGGGCATGGGTGAGCAGGCCGCCGAGGTGCTTTCGCAGAAATATAACATCGCGGCGATGCTGATATTCTGCGTGAGCCGCTTCGTCTGCACATTCCTGCTGAAATTCTTCAATCCCGGGCAACTGCTGCGCACGCTTGCCGTGGCGGGGGGTATCCTCACCGCAGGGGTGATATTTTTTCAGAATATTTACGGGCTATATTGCCTCGTGGCGGTGTCGGCATGTATGTCGCTGATGTTCCCGACGATCTATGGTATTGCGCTCAAGGGCCTCGGCGAGGATGCGAAATTCGGCGCGGCTGGGCTTATCATGGCTATTCTCGGCGGGTCGATAATGCCGCCGGTGCAGGCGATGATTATAGATCAGGGAACGGCGCTGGGTATGCCTGCGGTGAACGTGTCGTTTGTTTTGCCGCTGATATGCTTTATCGTGATCGCTGTGTATGGGCACCGGACTCGGAAGACCGCGGCTTAAGGCTCGGTATTAAGGATAAAAGTTACGGCCGCGCTCCACGCGCGGCCGTAACTTTTGCACCCGGCAGGGAGCGTGGGGCTTTTGTGCGTTGGCCCTTGCAGTCCGGGCCACCCCGGGCGGAGGACTGCCCGACACGCAATGACCTTTCACTCCTCGCGATGACGCATATTGCGCCATACTACCGTTTCAAAAACTCCAGCCCCCGTCCCGGAATAGCATCGGGATATTCGGCAAGCAGGTCGCCGGAGGCGGTGTGATAGAATTGCATAGTGGTCGTGTTCTTCTGCGCGTCATATAGATAGACCATCGTTCCGTACTCGTTATTGTTGAGCCCCGAGCCCGAAGGCAGCGGAAACACACCCGCGATCTCGTAATTCGACGGATATGCCTTGAATGGCTGCGGTGCGAACGCTGTCATGTCGAGGTAGTCGAAACGGTATATCTCGTTGCGCGTGGCGAAAAACCCGTATTTCTGAGACAGCGCGCCCCACCATGCAATTGCGCTGTCGGCAACATCCTGCGGAACGGGAATGGTCTTTTGCCAGACTGGCTGTTGGTACGAGGAGGAAATATTGTCGATATAATATTCATATATGGCGGTCGACGCGCCGCTCTGCCCGATGATGTACATATTGTAGGGGCGGTTGCTGCCCAACGACGTCGATTCGGCGAACATCCCGTGGACTTTGTCGAGTTCCAGCCTGTTGCCATTCCCGTCGTAGAGGGGGAATTCTGGCAGATTGTAGGCGTGGAAACACCCCAGCGTCCTGTCCTGATAGTGAACCACGACCACCTTTTTCATACGCACGAACTGCCGCGACGACCACACAGTCTCGATATCCCGGGCCTTGAGGAACGTTCCCTCGTCGAACACGGGCAGGCGTTTGGTCATGCCGTCGAAAGCGTAGAGATCATCGTCCATAACGATCATGCGCGTGCCGCCTTCACAGAAGCGTATGTTCCGGAAATCGGAGTCCTGCGACGTGCCGATATAGACGCGCCCGTTTATATCGCCCGTCTTCTGCCCTATGTCCTGCGGCATATCCTCGCTATCCGCCACGAGGCTTATGGTGCGTCCGCACGCAGGTGCGTCGTCGGTGAAAATCATCAACTCGTTGGTGGCCACCATAGCCCCACGGAACTCACCCCGGATGGGGTCGCCGCCGCCGTTGACGAGCCTGTCCATGCCCGGGTACATGCGGGTGAAACCATCCGGCGCACCCTGAAGCGACATCCACTCGATAGCGCCGTCGCCCGTTTCATACACAGCGAGCCATGTCGGGGTCAGCGTGTTCTGTATTCTGACATTGAATGTTTTGCGGAAATCGAGCCCGGTCTTAGCATTGTGGATTATCAGCACCCCGGTGATCGACTCGTTGTACTTGTAGCCCTGCGGCACGGATATCTGCCAGTCGAGTTCCCGTTCCCGCCCTATCGTGTCGCGGGCGAGCATCCAGCGGTAGGAGTAGTCGGCGGGCGAGGAGCCTTCCGAGACGGTCACCACGGGCGAGTATTGCAGCCGGTCGCCGAGATATACCGTCGCTTCGCCGGATGGTATGCCCTCCACTTTCAGTACGCTGTCGAGCGTCATCGTCGCCTCACCGTCGCGGTCGCCATAGCACGATCCAGCTGCAAGGGCGAGACAGAGCGCGCCTATCACGCGGGCCTTATTCGTCGAAATATATCCTTTCATTCTTTTCATCCCTTATATCGTTGTCGAGGAACCATTGCGTACAGACGGCGATCCAGTGGTCCACCACGAAGGTGATGTTCGGGTCGCTCCATTCGGGGTCGGTGATCTTGCTAACTTCCAGAAACTTGGCGCATTTACGCGGGTGGTAGGTAAACCTGTTGAGTTTCGAATTTGCCGTCCAGAACGGCGGCGGGGTGTTGATATTCTTGATAAAGTCGATCTCAATGTATTGGTACTCGGCCACCCCTGCCTCAAAATTCTCATTGGGTACGAGTTCGAGCCATATTTTGTAGTCGTCTTCCTCGCCCAGCGCGCCGATATGGATGGTCAGCTCGATGCTGTCCTGCACCGCACCCTTGCGCAGCCTCTGTTCGGCGGCGAGGGTGTAGTGTTCTCCCTCGACGGCGTTTTCGGTCTTCGCGGGGTTGGCGCGCACGGCGAATGTGCGGTCGTTCTCCGCGTCGGGCACTCCCGACAGCCTTACGGGGATCTTCATCGTGTGGTCTTCGGCCCCCGCCCCAAGGAAATAGGCGTTGAACGAAATGGTTTCTGAATCGTCGGACTCGTTCAGTTTGCCCTTAAGTATGTTGAGCGATGCGCGGGTGGTGTCGACCAGCATTATATCCTTCTCCCTGCACGCCGTTGCCGCAAGCAGGATAATCAACATGAATGTTCTCATAACGTTTTTCATTTCGCCCGGCCGTAATCTTTTTCATACTGCGGCACCGGAAAGGTGTAGGCCGACAGGGGAACGTCGACCGTCGTGCCCTGATAGTTGCCGTTGTCGACGGCGGTCATGCCCATTCGTTTGTAGTACCAGAAAAGCTGGCCCTCCCCCCTCAGTTCGCAGATATATTCGCGGGTTATTTCGCGTCGCACCTGCTCTGGCGTGGAGTTCGGGGCGAGCGTCGAGGTGAGGCGGTTGGTTTTCAGCTCGTTCAGCAGCGCCACAGCGTCGCCACCCGTCGACGGCTCTTCCAACGCCGCCTCGGCGGCAATGATGTACATCTCGCCGAGGCGCAGCACGGGGGCAACCGGATCGCCGTATTTGTACTGCTCACCCTTCAGGCCGGAGCGCTGGTATTTGATCATGTTGTACATCATCATCGGATTGAACACATGCCATGCGTCGCGGCGTATATCCGAATGGTCGTAGCAGTTTAGCGTCCCGATCATATCGCCCATATAACCCTCTAACTCCGTATCGGAGATCATGGCCGGATCCTCGGTTTCGAGCCCAAGTATCAGTTCGGGCATAAACATGCGATCGACCTTCAGTTCCTTGCCGTATGGGTCGGTCACCACTATCTCGTCCTGACGGATAAAACGGTAGCGGTTACAGTCGATCACTTCCATCGCGCAACGGAAGGCGTCGCCGTAATTACCCGCATAGAGGTGTACGCGCGCCAGCAGGGCCGTGGCGGCATAGTAGTTCATGCGGCGGTCGCGCGACCAGGCGACGTATTTGTCGCGGTAAGTCCGGCCCGTTACCACGGGATCGTGTTGCAGTAGCAGCGTCTGCGCCTCCGTCAGGTCGGCGACCACCTTTTCCAGCAGTTGGCCGGTGGTGAGCCGCGCCCCTATCATGAGGCCGAAATCGGTTTTATAGGGCACGTTTGCCGACGCGGGATCGGCCGCGGGCGACTCGTTGAACATGCGCGCCAGATCGAAGTACATACACGCCCTCAACCCCAGCGCCTCGCCCAGCATCACGGACAGCACGCCATCCTCGAAGAGCGTGCGCCGCTCGGCACGTGCGTGATCTATAAATAGGTTGCAGTTGACGATCGCGTTGTACATATTGCCCCACACTTTCGAGAGTATGGTCTCGATCTGCCCGCCGGTGTAGTCGTATTCCGCGGCCCACTCGTTGCGGCCGGGGGTGTAATCGCCGAGGACATATTGGCGGGTGAGCGGTTCGGTGAGCGTAATCGGGAGCCGTCCTCCATAGAGCGTCGAGTCGGCCATCGAGATGTAGACGCCCGTGATCGCGGCGTAGTAGCCGTCGGCCGTTTCGAACATCTCCTTCGCGTCCACCTCTGAGCCGGGCAGCGTGTCGAGCCACTTGCCGCAGGATAAGGCGGAAAGCGCGAGGAGCAGTATCATTGTCTTTTTCATGGCTGCGTGGGATTAGAAGTTGATCCGGAGTGAAAAGTTGACGGTGCGGGCGTAGGGGTAGTAGATGCCGCGCTCCTGCCTGATCGTGGAGAGGCGGAACAGGTCGTTCACGGTTGCCGAGAGGCGCAGCATGGAGATGTTCAACCGTTCGAGCCAGGCGGCGGGCAGCGTGTAGCCGATCCGCAGCGATGTGAGGCCCAGCGTGTGCTCTCTCTGCACGAAGCGCGAGGTGGGGCGGGTCAGGCCCGTGTCCCTGATAGATTTGAAACGCGCGACGTCACCCGGCTCTTTCCAGCGTTCGGTGAGCGCGCGGCGGTCGTTGTTGGTCATGGGGTCGACGCCTTCGATCTTGTCGTGCAGCGTGTGGTTGTATCGGTCGGCACCCGAGTAGTGCGCAGTCGCCGCCATGTCCCACGCCCTGTAACGCAGGTTCACGCCGAGGTAGCCTTCCAACGCCGGTTCGCCGTTGCCCACGGGCACCTGATCGGCCGCGTCCCATGTGAAAGTGCGCTGGCCGTCGCGCGTGAGGAATATCTCCCGGCCCGTACCGGTGTCGATCCCGAGGCTGCGCACGGCATATATTGTGTTCATCGACTGCCCCTCGCGGAAGAGGAATACCGTCGCGCCCCGTTCGCGGGCAACCTCGCCGATCATGTCGTTGTAACGGCGGAGGCTTTCCGAGATGCTCCGTATTGTATTGCGGTTGTGCGCACCGTTGAGGGTAAAATTAAGCGTCCAGTCGCGCGTCCTCACGGGCGTTGCCGAAAGGGCGAATTCTACGCCACGGTTCACCAGGTCGCCCATATTGGTCTTGTAGCCGGGGAAGCCCGTCGAGGGGGCTATGGTGACGTCGGTGATATTGTCGCGCGTGATGTTGTCGTAATAATTGACATACCCGTTCAGGCGGCCGTCCCACAGCGAGAAGTCGATGCCGACGTTGCGGTTCCACGTAGTCTGGCAGCGCAGGTCGGGGTTGCCGAGCGTAGTGACCGAAGCGCCCATAAACGGGCCATAGGACTTGGCCATCCACGAGTAGAGCGTCATCGCCTGATTGAGCGTGAAGTTACGGTTGCCGATCGTCCCCATGGTGGCGCGGAGGGCCAGATTGTCGATGAACTGCGCGCCGGACATGAACTGCTCGGCCGAGATGTTCCACCTCACCCCAGCCGACCAGAACGGTGCGGTGAAATTGTTGCGACCGAAGAGCGAGGAGCCGTCCAGACGTCCCGTGAGGTCGATCATATAGCGGTTGTCGTATGAGTAGTTGACATTGGTGAACGCTCCGGCGCTGCGGATGGGCGACTCCGTTCCGGTGGGCTTACCGTGGATGTCGAATTGGGCGGCGTGGGAGATGTAGCCCAGCGCGTCGTCCATAAACCCGGTCGCGCGGTAGCTGTTGCCCGCCGATTCCAGTTGGCTGAGTTCGCCGCCGACTATCGCCTGCACGAAGTGTTTGCCGAACGTTTCGGCCCACGAAACCACCACGTTGCCCGCGAGCGACAGCGACGAGGAGTTGGAGAGGTCGTACCGCCCACGGTCGAGGATAACCCCCAGCGTGTTCAGGCTGTCGTCGTAAGCGTCCGAGGCGATAAAATCGTAACTCATCGGCGACAGGTAGGCGTCCGTCCTCGCCGAACCTACGCCCACCATGAAACTGCCTTTCACCAGCAGCGACGGTGCGAGCGTCCAGTTTATACCAAGATTGTTGTAGAAATCGACGTTCTCCTGCCGCGTAAAACTGCTAAGGTATTTAGCCTCGTAGACCGGGGATAGCTGCGAAGAGGCGATCCCGAGTTCCATGCCGTCCGGCGCAACGTTGTACATCGACAGCGTGCGGTAATATTTCCCTTCGGCGTCCTTCTCGCGGTAATAGGGCAGCGCACGGGTGTAGTCGGAGAAAGAGCCGTATGGCGATTCGCGGCCGGCGACAACGGAGAATTGCAGGTCGTTGGTTATGCTGAGGCTGCCGTTGCTGTACATCAGTTTCGTGCCGCCGCCCCAGCGGTTTCGCACCGATCCTTTCATCACGCCCTGATCGCTGCCCGCGGAGATGTTGACCTGATAGCGCAGGTCGTGCCCACTACCGTTCTCCCGGCCCACGGCACCCTCGATCAGCAGCGAATGTCTGTGCAGCAGGGCAGCACGGAGCGGTTTCGACAGCCAATAGGTGTCGGTGCCTTCCAGAACCTCTTTTTTGATCAGGTTATAGGCGTTCAGGCGGTTGCCGGGGTCTTCGCCCGGTGTGAGCGCATCGAACACACCAGCCAGACGCTGAAATTCGAGGGCCTCGGCGGCGTTCATAAGGTTGTACGACGACAGGTCGGGGATCTGGACACTACCGCCGAGCGTGTAGCTTATCCGCAGTTTACCCGACTGCGGCACGACGCTCTCGATGACCACCACCCCGTTGGCCGCCCGCGAGCCGTAAATGGCCGACGCGGCCGCGTCCTTGAGGATCGTGACGTTTTCGATGCGGTTCATATCGAGGTCATAGACTTGGGCCACGGTGATCTCGAAGCCGTCGAGGATGAAGACCGGGAGGCTCGTGCGGGTTCGGAGTTCGCCTTCCGATATCTCCGGGAAACTGTTTTGGCCGCGTATCTCTATCCTCTCGGGGACGTGGTTGGGGTCGGAACCATAGAGGCCGCGCTCGTCGACCACCCTGAACGAGGGGTCGAACACCTTCAGCGCGTCGAAAATATTGATGTTGTTCACGCCCCGCAACTCATCGCCGCTGACCGTGACAGCCGTTCCCGTGAAACTGTTTCGCGCCTTCTGGAAATAACCCGTGGCGACCACCTCTTCGACCTGCACGGCGGCGGGTTTCATGTCGATGGCAAATTCCGTCCGTCCACCCAGACTTACCACCCGGTCGGCGTAGCCCACGAAAGAGACTCGTATCGTTTTGTCCTTCGCGCCCACGTTCAAGGTAAACCGCCCGTCCTCGTCGGCTATCGTTCCCTGTGAAGTCCCGTCTATGGCGACCGATGCGCCGGGCATCGGCCTGCCGTTCTCATCGCGGACAACGCCCGCGATCCGTATATTTCCCGGTTGGGCGGCAGCCTCCATCGAGCAGAGGAAGACAGACGCAAGTATCAGGCATATTATATTGCGCATATTCATATCGTCATTTATCGCCCGCCGCCGAAAGTCCGTTCGCCGGGATCGGGAAAGTGTAGTCGGCCGGGGCCATCGCGATGGTCGTACCGTCGTATTTGTCGAGAATGGCGTCGTTATGCCGTTTGTGGAAATGGAACAGTTGGCCTTCGCCGTAGAACTCGCGGCGGTATTCCGCCCGGATCTCCGCGCGCAGGGCCGCCTGCGTGAGTTGCGATGCGTCCAGCAGGTCTTTCACCGTCGTTATATCGCGCTTTGCCTGCAACTCCACGACCCATTGTGCGGCGTCCGCCGTCAGGCCCTGTTCGTTCAGCGCTTCGGCGGCGATGAGGGCCGCCTCGCCCAACTTTATGAACGGAATGCGCACGGGCAGCACGCGGTCGTGCCCGGCGGTCGAAGTGTAGTTGGAAAGCAGGGATTCGCGCGAGAATTTGGGCGACATCACATAGCCGTCCGCCCCGAGCACGAACCAGTCGCGGCGGCGGGTATCGGCGGCCAACGGGAATGTACTACCGAACCCAGCACCTGCCGTGATCCCACGGCTGCCGAACAGTTCCTCGGACACGGCCGTGAACCCCTCAGGGCCCGATGCTATACCAAAAACGTGTTCGCGCGAGAAACTCAGGTCGCTGCCATATTCGCCGGGGCCGAACCAGTGGAATATCCTTGCCGACAGCGACGGTGTGTTGCGGATATGGCCGAACGTCTGGTCGGCGTATTCGAAAGCCCCGGGATAGTCCCCGCACCAGAGTTTCAGGCGCGCCATGACGGCCGAGACAGCGTAATAATTGAGGTGGAACGTGCGCAGGCGGCGGTCGATCTGCCCGGGCTGCACCGAGTAGGTCTGCGAGGGGCTGAACAGCGGGTCGCGACCCTCCAGAAGTTCGAGCGCCCTGTCGAGGTCTTTCTCGATCAGCTCCACCACCTGCGCGGTGGTGAGCGCCTTGCCCACCCCGCTGCCGAACGCGGTCATATAGGGCATTCCCGCGAACGAAGGGTCGACGGCGGGATGGGGATGGAACAGACGGAGAAGCTCGAAGTGGAGCGTTCCGCGCAGGGCGTAGAGTTCGCCTGTGATGATCTCCCGCTGGCCCGCAAACCGGAACGTCACGTCGGTTGTCTCGATATGGGAGAGTATCTCGTTGCATGAGGCTATGGCGCGGTAGAGGTTCTTCCATACGTCGCGGATTATCCGGCCGATCTCGGGGGCGTCGTACCGGTGGTCGGCCATCTTGGAAAGCGTCTCCGTGTCGGGGATGAAATTCTGCGCCGCGAAATCGGGCAGCAGCGAGAGATTATAGCCATAGAGTTCCGGTTCGCGCAACTGCGTGTAGACGTCGGCGAGGGCGTTCAGGAATGCGTTGTCGTTGGTGAACAGCCTGCCCGCGTCTATTTCCGTGCCGTCGGTCGGCGCGTCGAACCAGTCGCTGCACGAGGCGAACGTCAGGGTGCAGCATAGAAACGTTATGAGTACCTTTTTCATAGCCTAAAACTTCGCGTTGATGGACAGGGTTACCGTACGGGCGTATGGGTAATAGATGCCTCGCTGGTAGTCGGCGGACGAACTGTGTATGAGCCGGTTGCCGGTGAGGTTGATCTCAAGCGACTTCATCTTTAATTTTTCCGCCACACGCGGCGGCAACAAATAGCCCACGCGCACGCTGCCGAGCGAAAATTCGTTATTGGTCTCCACGAAGCGCGAGGTGGCGAGGATCTGTTCCGGATTATTGGCGCGCATCCGGGTGGCGGCCATGCGCCTGTCGCCGTTCAGGGCGGGGCTGCCGTTCTGAACGTTGTGGAGCGTCTCGTTGTAAATCTCGCCGCCAAGCGAGTAATTCACATGCACCTGCGCCGACCAGTCCCGCCAGCCTGCCTGCACGCCCAACGTTCCCCTCAACCATGGGGTTGCATCGCCCACGGGCACTAAATCGGCAGCGTTCCATACGCTTGTCTTCTCGCCGTTGCGGTCGATGAACGTCTCGCGGCCAGAGGCGTCGATACCCGCCGAACGCACGGCCCAGATCGCATCGGCCGATTCTCCCTCGGTGAGCAATGACGGGCGCAGGCCCGCGGCAAGTATCTCCCCGAAATTGTCGGCCACCGCCACGTTGTATTTCTCCCGGAAGTAGTCGGGTACGGACTTGACGATACTTTTTCGGTGTATGCCGTTGGCATATATCCTCAGCGACATATCGCCCACCCAGATACTCTGAGAACGGAACGAGAACGCCAGACCGCTCGTGCGGACAGCGCCGCCGTTCGACGGCATATCGTCATAACCCGTGGCAAGCGCCGTGGGCGACAGCACCGTCAGGTCTTTCGACGTGTTGCAGAACCAGTTAAGGTCGGCGGAGAACCACCTCGTTTCGGCCGACAGGCGCATGTTGCGGTGGTGGTTCGTGCGCGGCCGGAGGCGGGGGTTGGGCAGCGAACGGATGCCTGCGCCTATCAGAAAATAATCGTAGATATACTCGTTGCCCGTATTGTAGCTGTACATCACGGTGTGGTCGGCCTCGGTGAAATCTATCGCCCCGGTGGTGGACATAGCCGCCTGAAGGGTAAGGCGATGCACGGCCTTTGCCTCGCGCAGGAATGTTTCATTGTGGATATTCCACGCCGCCGACACGCCGTAAAACCATGCCGACTGACGGTCGCGGGCCAGGCGCGACGAGCGGTCGATCCTCGCCGAGACGTCCACGCGGTAACGCCCGTCGTGTTCGTACCATGCGGAGAGCAGGCCCGCGAACGTCCTCTCGTACCGCCTCACGGCATCGGGCATGAGTGCGGGGTTGTAGGCGGTGGTGAATGATATGAAACCCATCCTGTCGCTCGGGATGCCCGTTCCGCCGTAATAGTCGCGGTCGGACTCGCCACGAAAAACGTTGCCCGACAGTATCGCACCGTACTGTGCGCGATCCCCCTGTCCGTCATAGCGCAACGAGACGTCGCCCTCGTATGTCGTATGGTTGCGGTGGCCGATATCGTACCTGCCCGCTTCGGATATTTCTCTGCCCGTGAAGATGCCCGACGAGGGTGCGATATATAGGTCTGTCTGCTCCTTTTCTTTCGCGAAACTGAAACGTCCGTCGAGCCTGAACCCCGCGCCGAGGTTGAGCGAGGCGCACAGGTTGTCGGATAGCGCCCATGCTTCGGCCTTGGAGAAAGAGCCGAGCGAGGCTTCGTATAATGGATTTATCTGCTCGTTGAAAGTGCCAGCGCCCAACGTGGTGTAGAGTATGCCGGCCGGGTCGGCTGGGAAGTAATATGGGTTTATGGACGAATAATAGTCGAGCGCCCCGTGGTCGGATTCGCGCGCGTATATCTTGTCCACACCGAGGCGGTTGGAGATCACGAGCGAGCGGTAGCGGTACTCGATATATGCGTCGGCGCCATAAACGTCGCGCTTCGAGCCGCGCATCACTCCATGTGCCGACGGTGCGAGGCGCAGGCTCATAGCGTATTTAACGAATTGGTCGCCGCCCGATACGTTCAGCAGATGGCGGTTTTGGAATGCCGTCCGCAGCGGCACACGCAGCCAGTCCTTATCCGCACCGCCCTCGCGCTCGGCGAGCAGCATGGGCAGGTCGGCGTATAGTCCGGCGCTCTTTTCGAGTGCGAGCTTTTGGGTGGAATTCATCGGGCGGTAACTGTCGAGGTCGGCCCACTGCAACGACCCGTCGAAGGAGTAATCGAGGCGCAGCGGCCACGCCTCAGGATGGATAGTTGTGATCTCTATCACCCCGTTACCACCGCGAAGCCCCCACCCTGTCAGAGCCGCCGCATCGTTGCGGATAGAGACGCTCTGCACAAGACGTATATCGAGGTCGCGTATGCGCCTGACGCTGACCACCGCCCCGTCGAGAATGAAAACAGGCATCGTCCCGCCCCGTTGCCAGCGCGCCGAGGACGACAGGTCGACCTGTTGCGGCACGGCGTTGGGATCAGAACCGTAGAGGTTTTCGTCGATCTCCATCACCGACGGGTCGATCATCTTGACGGCTTCCCACAGGTCGGTGGGGTGGATATCCCGGAGTTCGTCGCCGGAGTACGTCCTTTGGGCATTGGAGGGCGGAATGGCGCGTGATTCGGCTGGGGCCGCAAGCAGTACCGCCGCAACGAGCAGTGTCAGGCCCGTTACTGTTAATTTCCTGAGAGTGGTCGCGAAGGGATTTCCAGGGCGACTGTTGTTTGATTTTGTGTTGAGTATCAGCACTGTATGTATCTTACAATATTATTATGAACTGTTATTTCAAAAACACATCCCGCAAAAATAGTAAAAAAGCAGGTATGCGATTTACTGCACCCTGCTTTTTTTATTGTTTCATTTATCTGTGGAAACCCCGCAATTCTATTGCGGCTCTGTCGGGATGACGGCAAATTTCATTTGAAAAATCACAGCGTTTTCACTTCGTCGACGCCGCTCCTTATCTCGATCCGGATGAAGTCGTTCTGTCTGCCCGCCCGGGCCTCGATCATGTTGACGCCCTCTTTGAGCGTTACCCCGGGCCAGATCACCGTGCCGTCGACACTCTGTTTGCGCCCCTGCGAGAAGCCGTTCACGAACAGTTCAGCCTCTTCGAGGTTGGTGTAAAATTTGATATCCTGCACGGGGGTGGAACGTTTGTTCCAACGGCGTTCTGCGATGTGGACGAACGGTGTGCGGTCGTTCCAGTTGGCCTTATAGAAAAAATAGGCGTCCTTGTACTCCTTGCGGTCATATGTAACCAGACCCATGTCGTTCACCCCGTTATCCTCGCCCCAGTCGCGGCCCGCGGCGCCATAGTCGAACATGTTGCAGATGAATACGCCCCAGAACATGGAGTCGGTCCGGAGGTTCTCGTAGTAGGTTTCGTGAAGGTGTGTCTGCCACTGCTCCGGGTGCCAACTGCCGTCGCTGTCGGGACGCTCGGGGGCGGGGCCCTGGTGGTGTATCGACGCTCCCGCGCCGTAACTCACAGCCGAGCGGAGGTTTCCCCACCGTGCGAGGAACGGCCGTTTCCAGACGTTTATATCGGCTGGCTGTCCCTCGCGCCATCCGAAATGGTGCTGCCAGCATACGAGGTCGGTTATGAAATTCAGGTCGCCGTCGGCGTTGCTCGATGCCGCGGTCAGGCGCGACGGATCTTTGCTCCGGGCGAGCGAGTCCAACTGCCGGATGAAGGGCATTGGATCATCGTTGCGCATGTGGAGGTTCGAGAAAATGCCCCACATTGCGATCGATGGATGGTTATACTGTTGCCGGATTATATCGGTCGCCTGCGCCGTGCCGTTCGTGCGGAACGACGGGGTATCTATGAACGCCTTATCTGTCAGGTAGGCCTCTCCTTCCAGCGGGAAGTCGCTCCAGACCACGATCCCTTCGCGGTCGCACAGGCGGTAGAACTCCGGATGATGTGCCACGCCGCACACACGCACGGCATTGGCGCCCATGTCTGCGATCATCGCCACGTCCTCCTCGACATGGGCAAGTGTGAGCGCGTTTGCTGCAATGGGCCTATCCTGATGCACCACAACGCCGCGCAGCGGATAACGTTCGCCGTTGAGGAAAAATCCGCGGGCGGGGTCGGCCGAGACCGTCCGGAAACCTGTCTCCACAGTAACTGCATCGAGTACGGCGTCACCGTCGGTAAGTTCAACGCCCACGGTATAGAGATGCGGGTCTTTACGCCCGTCCCACAGCCGGGGATTATCGAACGCGAACGGGATCACGGCCCTCGCATCGCGCCCAACCCCCGCCCGGACACGTGTATTGCCCACTGCGACAGTATCGCCCGCGGCCGACACCACTGCGAGCCGGGCATGCAGGTCGGCGTTGCGCCCCCTCGCTATCACGACCCTCGCTTCGGCCTCGACACGCTGCCTCGAAACCTTTTTCTGAACGATGTACACACCGTCCGAGGCGTTGTCCACGGGCGAGATCGCATCGCGTTCCGTGACGATCAGTTCCACGTCGCGGAATAGCCCGCCATAGACATTCCGGTCGCCCGCCGTTGGCAGCACGTCGAATTGCGGGGAGTTATTGACCACGATCCGGAAAAAGTTCTTCGCACCCACGCGGAGCAGGCCGGTTATCTCGAAGCAGAACGCCGTATACCCGCCGCGGTGCTCGCCCGCCAGCCGTCCGTTCACAAATACGGTCGCAATGGAATTGGCCCCGTAACCCTTTATGAAAACGCGCCTGCCTGCCCACTCCGCAGGTACTTCGACCTCGCGCAGATAGTTGCCAGTGCCGCGGTAATAGTCGATGTTGCCCGCCGTGGCGTCGCTGTTCCATGTGTGTGGGAGGGTCACCGTGCGCGCGTTGTCGCTCGTGGTCGCGTGGCCGGTGAAGAATTTCCACCCGGCGTTGATGTTATACACCTCGCGCCCCGCGGCCGGGAACGCGGCAACGAGGAGCAGGATTGCAAACAAATGTCTTTTCATAGACCGTTTATATTATGTTGTCATCTCGAAGCGTTGAGCGAGAGATCTCCTCCACCTTATGGGATCTCTCGCTCAACGCTTCGAGATTTGTATGGAAATTTCCGCCCAAGCAAATTAATGTGTCGCACTGTACCATGCCGTCCCGGTTTTGCTTGCCGTCGCCCTCGAATTAATGCTGGGGTCGGAGACCGTTATTCCGGAATATGTACTTATTGCGATCGTGCCCATACTCATGGAGTAGAAACGTGGGGTGTGCCGCCTGTACTTTTTGGGGACAGTGCGTTCCAACTGCGCCTCGAACTCCGCCAACAGATCGGAATCGCCGCACAGTTTGGCTACATAGTCCCCGTAATCGAAAAATATCACGGGCGAATATCCATCCATACGCTGGATGCTGTTCCGCATTTGGGGATCGAATGTAAAACGCCCATTGATCTCGCGCATTATTTCGGCAAGGGCGCCGACCTCCCGGCAATCGGTTATACCGATCGTCCCGTAAGGGTCCTGATAGGTTGAGTAAAATTCATAAAAGCCGTCGCAGATGCCGGAATAATCGTTCGTCAGCAGGTCCGGGGCGACGATATGATAGGGGAAACCATACGCCATAATTTCCGTGGGACAGGCGATAAGGTAGTTCGTAACCTCTTTCAGGTCGTAGGCCACCTCGATAGAAGACATATAGCAGTCGTCGAACAGGATGTACTCCATTTTCAGGCCCGCATCTGCGATACCCTTGGCAAATGTGGTCACATTGGTTTGATATTCGCTTGTCTTTCCTCCGAAATAACGTGTCTGAGGCATATCCTCATGCTCCCAATGCCATTTTCCCTCCTCGCCGCGCGCCCCGGGGGTGACCGGCAGCCAGCCCATACCGTGGCAGCCGACCGTCATGGCATACCTTTCGGCCGGTGCGACATTCACCACATCGTTGAGAATGGCCGTTATGCCATCAGCGGTGGTAAACTTGGGGTTTTGGTACGTTTTGACCGTATCGCGCACGGGGACGCCCTTTTTGTATTTCATCTCGAACATGGCGGCATTGGTGCCCGACGATGCGATAAATACGACCACACGCTTATTTTCGAGAATATTCGATTGCTTCATAGCCGTCTCGAAATCAGTCAGGTTCTTTTTGAAATCACCGGTAAGGTCGTTCGACCACGGCATATATATAAACAGTGTCTGCTCCACAGGCCCTTGCGGCTCGGGGGGCGGCGGGTTGTCGTCCTTGTGGCAGGCAGCGAAAAATACCGTTAATAATAGTAGAATCCTTAATTTCATAGATTGACGATTATTTTAACTATTTTTGCAAAAGTAACGAAAATAATCGACAGACCAGAAATTATGAATATCATACTCGACATAATACTCGCCATTCCGCTCGTGTGGGCGCTTTGGGCGGGGTTCCGCAGTGGCGTGATCGTGCAAGTGGGCGGGATCGCCGGACTGCTACTGGGCGTGTGGCTCGCTTTCCGTTACGGTGCTCAGGTTGGCGCGTGGATCAACATAGACGAAACGGCCGACAATGTGATCGGATTCATTCTGATCGTCGTGGCCACCATCCTCGTCGTTGCCGTGATCGGGCGCCTGCTCAAGGGCGTGTTCCGGTTCGCGGGGCTTGCTGTGCTCGATCGGTTCGGCGGGGCGGTGCTCTCGCTCCTAAAGGTAGCGCTGATACTCGGGCTGCTCCTCTGGGCATTCGGCGGGATGAGCCGTTCGCTCGGCTGGGAGAAAGGACAAAAGGTGGAGAAAGCATGGCTTTACGAGCCGCTGACGGCTGTCGCCGAGTTCACTTTTCCTTATATGGAGAGGGTGAAGGACAGGCTTTTACCGGGAGAGGAATAGGTGTCAGGCAGGCGGGCCTGTGCGTTGGCGGGGTTGGCGAAGACAACCTTGCGGCCCGCAGCCACCCCCGGCGTAGGGCCGCGTTCCACTTCGTTAGACGTGCCCATCGCT